>OLNI01000096.1_pt1 | contig 89294 bp, 81 predicted proteins | sample 1672921 | NCBI WGS metagenome assembly OLNI01 (sample SAMEA3136737, study PRJEB25190) | human gut metagenome | biome: human gut; feature: human-associated habitat; material: faeces | place: Austria | collected 2013 | reverse complement strand
ATTCGACCACTTTAAAATCAGGATTATAAATCATTTCCCACGTTCCTAAAAATTCTAATGTATTTCTATTTCGTAGCCAGTTTTTCACAACATCAGCGCTACGTGATTCTCCTGTTTTAGCTTTTGCAATATCCGTAATACAAATATAATCATCCAGTTCTTGTTGTGAAATTGAAATTGGTACATCTTGTACATTAATTATTCTATTCTTCATCCACTTCTTCCTTTTCTGCAAAATTTCCCATTTTTATCCTATATGCTAATAATCTAAAAACATAATCTGGCATTTTTCTTGTTCCTCTTTCCCATTCTGTTACGGTTCTGTAAGGAATTCCGAAATACTCACAAAATTCCTTTCTGTTCATTCCAGTACTTTCTCGTAATTCTTTTATTTCCATTTTTCTCCCACCATTTACACATTGTGTATGTATTATAGCATATTTTTTCATTTATTACAACATCTATCATCTTCATTTCGGAATACTCTCTGCAAGACAGAGCCGCCCATATCCCACCATTTCATTTGGATATTTTTCAATCCCCGGAAATGGTTCCGCCCCTCTTCTCAGATAAGCCTTGACCTTCTCCCCATACAGATAGCTGTCATTTCCTCTTACAATTCCCCACTCCATTAAAAGTGCCGCACTCCCCGTCACAAATGGTGTGGAAAAAGACGTTCCGCTGAATTGCATCACGCTTCCTCCAACAGATATCGTGCTCACATTTACTCCCGGCGCCACAAGATCTGGTTTGACTGCACTTGCACTTTCTCCGGTCAGTGGTCCACGCCCGGAAAAATCTGCATAGGAAAATGTCAGGCTGTCATATGCTCCTACTGTGATTGCCCGCATCGCAGTTGCCGGATTTGTAAGTGTCGTGCTGCTTACTGGTCTGAGAAATCCGGTTCCCGGATTCAATGTTCCTTCGCCTGGGATCCACATTTCATAATGTCCATCCACAATTTTTCTCGGTGTCAGAACCATTGTCCACACTCCGCTGTTTATATAGCTCCCGCGTGGGAGGAAATCCAGATAGATCTCCTGGTTTGTGCTAAATGGACTTGGCTCCCCGTAATACAAAAGTATTTCTGTTGCATCGACAGTAAATCTCTGTGTTCCAAGCTGCTCCTTGACTGGCCCGATACGTGTACCTGTAGGCGATACAATTGAAATATCTATCTGATCTACATATCTTTTCCAAATCTGAACATTTAACGATGGCTGTTTTTCCTGCACTGCCAGCTCAATCTCCTGTTCTCTATTTGCTCTGACATTTTCTGATACTCTCCCAGATGTATGCCCTGCGGTTGCCCCTTCATTTCCTGTTCCGATACAAATGCAACTCTTCCAGATATTAGAAATGTCATTAATAAATCGCTCTAATAATGACGTTCCGTCTCTGGCTCCGTATGTATTGCCAAAGCTGATATTCACAGCCACCGGCATTCGCAGCTCTTGTGCTTTGCGTATAACATAATCAATTCCCTGCATAAGCTCCGTCGTCCTTGGGAATCCCCCAGACATAGGATTTCCAAGTTTTACTACAATGAATTCGCTTTGAGGGGCAACTCCTGCATAAACACCGCCGCTTCCTCTTCCATTTCCAGCCGCAATAGCGGCTACCGCCGTTCCGTGTCCTGAAATATCACGCGTACGGATGGTTATTGCTTCCTGTGTCACTATATTTTTCGGTGTTATTACATGATAAAAATCTGGGAAAGCAGCATCTATCTCTTCCTTTGTATACTCCACTCCCATTCCATATCCTTTCGGCACGTGCTCCCCCTCCACCGCCTTTAATGACTGATCCCATAGATAACGGATTCTCGTTGTCCCGTCTTCATTCCGAAAATCAGGTAGTGTGTAATCAACCCCGGAATCTATGACTGCCACAAGTACTCCCTGTCCCGTAAGCGAAAAACGGGCGTCCTGTACCTCATTGATACAAGACACCCGCTTCCCATTTCGTACCTGGAAAAATAATCGTTTTGGTTTTTCCACATATTCTACTTCTACAATCTGCACCAGATCCGGTATCTGTGACTGACGTATATGAATAATAGCATATTCATTTAACAGCTCTGTAACTCTCTCAGAAATCTGTCGGACTATCTCCAAATTACCGGAATATTTGATAATCAACTCCCACACCTGGTCCACAGGATTATATCCTACATTCAATTCCTGAGATCGTTCACGTTCACTTTCCGTGGCATTCAATGCCTGATTCAAAAGATTTTCTAATTTCTGACTCTGCATTTCTACTCCCTTAAATGAGCTCAGGCATCAAATATGGTGCCAATTCTACCGGAATAAAATAGCCTCGATCATAATGACAACTTGGACATACAGGCGGTGCCATTTTCCCTTTTTGAATATGTCCGCAATTCATACACATCCATTCCCCTCCATCTGGATTTTCAAAATACTGATTTTTCCCAAGCAGTTCTGCAAGCAATGCAAAGCGACGTCCATGCACAGCTTCTACCTTTGCGATCATGTCAAATGCTCCTGATGCCTGATCAAAACCTTCTTCTTTTGCAATTTTAGCAAATTCCGGATAAACATCTTCAAACTCCTGCATTTCATTATGCACCGCACTTTTCAGAAGATCTGTCACATTTTCTGCAAGATTTACTGGATACCCGCCACAAATTTCAATCGTCTGCTCTGTCTGACCTCTCAATAATTCATAAAACACTTCCGCGTGTGCCCGCTCCTGATCTGCAGTGAATAAAAAAATCTGGCTAATGGAATACAGATTATCACGACTCGCCTGCTTTGCCGCAATTGTATAACGATTCCTTGCCTGACTCTCTCCTGCAAATGCCCGCATCAAATTTTCTCTTGTCTTACTTTTACTAAAATCAACAGCCATGGTACATACTCCTTTCTTACTTCTATAAGTAGTATGCTCCATGGCTGTACAATTATTCCTTCTTATTCTCTTTGCAGTTCACTTTCAAGAATACCTGTTTTTGTTAATATGTTTTGTTTTTGTGTCATTCTCATACTTTTTCCTAATTAAATCCTATAATTCTTCTTGCCACACTGTACGCAAGAGAGGATATCTTTCGTCCGGGTCTTCCCGGGATGTTCATGGTCTGTCCAAGTATTCCGTAACGGATCTTCATAAATGTCTTGAAATCCTTCTGTTTCAGATATATCCACAGTTCTTTTTTCTTCTCCAGGTTTTCTGCTTTCTTAGATCGGATACATAAAATAGAAGAAACAGTCATCATGATTGCGAGATAATTAATCATATAATTTCTCAGTTTCTTGCATTTTACATTTTTTAATTGGTACATATCAATCATTGCCTTTGTAACAAAAATCTGCTGATCCAGTCTGGATATCATAACTTTCTCATTGACAGACTGATCTTCTCTTCCAATATAATAACGATAAAAATCCACATCCAGGTAATACACTTTTCGCACAAATGGCAACGGATAATACACATAAATATTATCTACATAAAATGTATGTTTTGGAAGCTCTAACTGGCTGAGCTTAAGCATCGCTGTCCGATAAATAACAGAATGCATCAGAATGTACTGATCCAGATGGAACCGTCCGATTTCTTCCCATTTGAAAATCTTATCCTGAGGAAGCACATTACGGTAATGAATACATTTCTTATGGGTTGCCCCTACTTTCTCATAAACATAATTGGAAATGAGCATGTCCACCTCTTCATCTTCAGATTCCAGCTTCTTAAGAAATTCCAGAATCTTCCGAAGAGCCTCGGCATCTACCCAGTCATCACTGTCCACAACTTTAAAATACTTTCCGGTGGCATGTGTAAGTCCTGAATTCACAGCATCACCGTGACCTCCATTCTCCTTATCCACCGCCTTGATGATCGTCGGATATTTTTCCTCATACTCATGTGCAATCTTAGAAGTATCATCGGAAGATCCGTCATTTACAATTATAATCTCTACATCTTCCCCGCCCACAAGAATACTCTCAATGGCGTGAGACATATATTCCTGTGAATTGTAACTTGGTATTGCAAAAGATATATATTTCATGCATCTTTCTCCTTATATCACATCTTTTTGAATTTATAGTTTCTTTCTTATTATGTCACTACTTACCCAAAGCAGAGCCTTAGGAATCTTTTTAAGTATATAGCATCTGTGCACTTTTTCCAACCAAAATTTTTATATCTTTTTGCAATCTTCTTGTAAAAAATGCTATGATTCGATATAGTAGAGATAAAATTGATAATTTTTCAACAAAAGGAAGGTACACATATGAAAAAGAATCTGATTGTCGGACAATCCGGCGGCCCGACTGCGGTCATTAACGGAAGTCTGTATGGCGTAGTCACTGAAGCCATGAGACACACTGAGGAAATCGACGAAATATACGGTATGATTAATGGAATTGAAGGATTTTTAAACGGACATATGATGGATATGCGTTCGCTCATTGAAACGAACGAACTCTCCTTACTCCGCACAACACCCGGCTCTTACCTCGGGTCATGCCGTTACAAGCTTCCCGAAGATTTAAATGATCCTGTTTATCCATTGTTATTCAACAAGTTTACATCGCATGGTATCGGTTATTTCTTCTATATTGGGGGAAATGATTCCATGGATACTGTAAGTAAATTATCCCGATATGCCAAAAAGATCAACAGCGATATTCGCTTTATCGGTGTTCCGAAAACCATAGATAATGACCTGGTCCACACAGATCACACTCCGGGATTTGGAAGTGCTGCAAAATATGTTGCTTCCATGGTCCGCGAAGTTGCTATTGATGCAAGTGTTTATGACAACAAAAAATCTGTCACTATTGTAGAAATTATGGGGCGTCACGCCGGCTGGCTCACTGCCGCCAGTGCCCTTGCCCGCAAATATGATGGTGATAACCCACGCCTTATTTATCTGCCGGAAACTGCATTTGACCAGGAAGCATTTCTTAAAAAAGTACAGGAAATGCTGGAAACAACCCCAAACTTAGTTGTATGCATCTCTGAAGGAATTCATGACAAAAATGGAACCTTTGTCTGCGAACTTGCCGGTGATATTGGAACCGATACCTTTGGTCATAAAATGCTGACCGGATCCGGAAAATATCTGGAAAATCTTGTCAAAGAGCGAATCGGCGTAAAAGTCCGCTCCATTGAGTTAAATGTATGCCAGCGCTGCTCCAGCGAATACCTGTCAGCTACAGATTTAAACGAATCTGAAAATGCCGGAATCGTTGGTGTTCAGGCTGCATTAAAAGGAGAGACAGGCAAGATGATCACATTTATCCGAAACGGTGATCTTCCTTACGAGCTCTCCTACGAAACTGCCGATGTAAATGAAATCTGTAACATGGAAAAAGCCGTACCATCTGATTGGATCACCGAAGACGGCTGTGATGTCACAGAAGCATTTATACAGTATGCAAGACCACTGATCCAAGGAAAAGTGGTGGTACCGGAAGAAAACGGCTTACCGCTTTTTGCTTACCGAAAATAGTTTCCCTACAATGAGGCACAGAATAATCGTGATCAACATATCAGGCAGTGTATTTCCTACCGGCATATCGATATTCATCAGAATTCGATACGCAATAAATCCTATCACCCAGATAATCATATTCGGTACATGCACTGCCTGATTACTCTTATCCAGTTTCAGCAGGAAGAAGTCTGCAATCTGGATTGCAATCATCGGTGCAAATACGGAACCGATGAGATACAGAAAATCTGTAATATTATCCATCGGGTATACAATTGCTGCAATCGTTCCAAGCACAGTTACCACGATTGCCACATGTTTTCCATTCCATTTGTTCACAACGGTTTCACTGGAAATTCCTGCGGAATATGCATCCAGAAATGTTGTTGTAACTGTTGAAAATACGATGATCAGAAGTCCGGCGATTCCAAGACCTGCTTTTAGCATGATCTGTGCAATATCATACTCTCCGGTAATAATTGCTGCTCCCATTCCGATCACATACATCCAGCAGCTTACAATACCATAAGTAATTGCGCTGACTGCTGTTGCTTTTACCGGCTCTTTTGCTTCTCTTGTATAATCACTGATCAGTGGAAGCCAGGATAATGGCATGGCAACGGCAAGTTCAACTGCTGCGCCAAATGTCATGCTGTCATCCGATGGTACGCCAGCTCCGCTTCCTGTGAAGATAACTTTGCAAAGAATCAGTGTCAGGATAAATAATGCTGCCATAGCAACCGTGTTTATTTTTCCAAGATTCGTAATTCCAATAACAATCCACAGAATGATCAGCGCTCCGATGACCAGGCACCAGATCCAGCGTCCGGTATTCATGACACCATCTGCTGCCAGTGCTCCATCATAAATCATAATCGCCGTCCAGCCCACAAGCTGCAGCACATTTAACACTGCAAACAGAATACTTCCCTTCTGTCCAAAACTCATTTTTACAGTTTCCATTGCACTTTTTCTGACTTTACCACCGATTACACCTGCCAGGAATAACATAAGGCAGCCGATGATATGTCCTACGATAATTGCAAGAAGTCCTTTCCCCATTCCAAGTGGTGCCAGATAAGTTCCGGTCAGAATCTCCGCAATGGAAACGCCTGCTCCAAACCAGATCAGTCCATTTTCAAATAAACCTGTTCTTTTTTCTTCCATGATGTCTTTCCCTCTTTATGCTTCTTTCTTATATTCTCCCGTAATTGCAAATCCGTGATCCATAGGTCCGCTTCCTTTTCCGAGATTCAGCATCGCAGCCAGTGCTCCGGAAATGTAATCTTTTGCACGCTCTACGGATGTGTCCATATCAAATCCTTTTGCAAGGTTCGATGCAATGGCACTGGAAAGTGTGCAGCCGGTTCCATGTGTATTCGGATTATCAATACGTTTTCCGTTGAACCAACGATAATCACCGTCACGATAAAGCAGGTCATTTGCATCATTCAACTTATGTCCGCCCTTGCAGAGAACTGCGCAGTGGTATGTATCACTGATTTTCTTTGCAGCCTCGATCATATCATCTGCTGAGTGAATCTCCATTTCCGCCAGAACTTCTGCTTCTGGAATATTCGGTGTCAGAACACTGGCAATTGGAAGAAGACGTTTCTTTAAAGTTCCGATTGCCTCTTCACTGATCAGCTTCGCTCCACTTGTCGCTACCATAACCGGGTCAACGACGATATTTTTTGCTTGATACTCTTTCAGTTTATCTGCAATTTTCTCAATCAGCGCACCGGAGGATACCATTCCGATCTTCACTGCGTCCGGATAAATATCTGTAAAAATGTTATCTAATTCCTCACCCAGAAATTCCGGTGTTACTTCCATAATACCAGTCACACCTGTCGTATTCTGTGCGGTTAACGCTGTGATTGCACTCATCGCATAAACGCCATTTGCAATCATTGTCTTAATATCTGCCTGAATCCCTGCTCCACCGCTGGAATCACTTCCGGCAATTGTTACTGCTGTTTTCATTATTTTACCTTTCCTTTTTTACTCTATTTGAAAAATATATCTGCCTCTTTGAAGCTTTCCATATAAATGTCTGCTTCTTCGCGAATCATTTCCTGATCTTCTTTACTTTCTTCGTCATACACGCCAACCGTATGATATCCTGCCAGTTTTGCTGTCTGGATTGCATACAATGCATCTTCAAAAACATACAGTTCTTCCGGATTCCTGCCTAAAAATCCAGCTGCCATATGATAGACTGCCGGGCTCTGCTTTCCGGCTCCTGCCTGCGCGCATGTAAAAGTGTGTTTAAAATACTGGCTTACCCCAAGACGTGTAAATGCATGTTCCAGGTGATCTTCATCACTGGCTGTCGCTGCCACGACCGGAATCTTTCTATCTGACATTTTTTGTAGAAATTCTTTTACTCCGGCTTTTAACGGTGCCTCGTAATAGTAGAATTCTCTCACTACATCTTTGATCCCCTGACTGATTTCTTCTACAGATTGTTCAAGCCCATAGCGTGTCCGCATATATAATGCAGCCTCCGGGATAGACATATAATAAATCTTCTCGGCAAGTCCAGGCTCTGCTTCAATCTGCTGACTCGCAAGGTATCTCACACCCGCGTCCTGCCAGATGGACATAGAATCCAGAACTGTCCCGTCTATGTCTAAGATGACACCACCCATATTCTGTACGGGAACTTTTCCACAACATTTCTGCTTTGATGCATTTTTCTCCACGTCAGATTTATTTTCTAACATGCTTTCACCATCTTCTCAGTGGCTGCTTTCAGCTCTTCTGTTGCTTTCTTAATATCCGGTTTTGCGAAAATAGCGCTGATAACTGCGATTCCACAAAGTCCACAGCCTGACAACTCCTGCACATTATCTTTTGTGATGCCGCCAATTGCGATAACTGGAATATCTACAGCCTCACAAATTGCTTTTACCATCTCATGGTCAACTTCTACTGCGTCATCTTTGGAACTGGTCGGAAATACGGCTCCGACTCCAAGATAGTCTGCTCCGCGCTCCTGAGCGAGAAGTGCCTGCTCCACTGTCTGTGCTGAAACTCCGACAATCTTATCTTCACCAAGCTTTGCCCGGACATCTCCTGCTTCCATATCACTTTGTCCTACATGAACTCCGTCCGCGCCAACTTCCAGTGCAAGCTCCACATCATCGTCCAGCACAAACGGTACCTGATATTTTGCACACAATTCCTTGATTTCCTTTGCCTCCTGAAGAAAAGCATCGTGATCGAGATGTTTCTCACGAAGCTGTACAAATGTAGCTCCACCTTCCAGTGCCTTCTCAACCTGACTGTAAAGTGTCTCTGCGTTCAGCCAGCTTCTGTCTGTCACTGCATATAGCAACAAATCTTTTTTATCGCACTTCATATTTTGCTCCTTCGTCTAACTGCTCTTTTGTCATGTTATAAATAGCATCAATAATTCTGTTTCTGTACGTAGAATTACCGTCACCTTTCTGCATGTAGCTCCATCCAATCTCACCGGCAAGTCCCATCGTACAAACTGCCGCTGCTGCCGCCTCAAGCTTCTGCTCAGGATTTGCAACAAGATATGCTGTCATCAGTCCGGATAACTGGCAGCCTGTTCCTGTAATTCTTCCCATTTCCGGACGTCCATTACGGATCACGTAACATTTTCTGCCGTCGCTGACAAGATCAATTGCTCCTGTAATTGCAACTATACTTCCGGATTTTTCAGAAAATGCTTTTGCAAATGCAACTGCTTCGTCCAGATTTTCTTCTGTCACTGCGTCAGCTACATCAGCGTCAACACCCTTTGTAGTACCGCTTCCTGCAGCTAATGTCTTGATTTCGGAAATATTTCCACGAATTACGTCAAACTTTATTTCCTGCATCAAGTTGACAGCTGTATTCGTTCTAAGCGAACTTGCTCCTGCACCAACCGGATCAAGCAGAACCATATGACTTAATTCATTTGCCTTATGCCCTGCCGCCAGCATTCCTTCAATCGTTCTTACATTCAGCGTTCCAATATTGATGTTCAGACCTCCGCAAATTGCAGTGATATCCTGCACGTCCTGCGGCTCATCTGACATGATTGGGCTTGCACCACACGCAAGAATCACATTTGCTACATCATTGACCGTAACATAATTCGTAATATTATGGACAAGCGGTCCTTTTTCTCTAACGTTCTGTAAACATGTACCTAGCATAATTCTCTCTCCTTTTTGTGTTGTGAACATTCGCTGATTTTTATATTGCTAACACAAATAGCAGATATACCTAATAAAAGATATACCTGCTAACATTTACGCATCTCTTTCCCTACGTTGGCATTATCCAAATCAGGTTGCAGGTCAGGGCATTCATCCCAATCTCAGCCTGCTTGATACGCAAGCCCCCTGTTGTTCGTTATTCATTTCATATATATTATACATAATAGACAAAATTTTACAAGTTTATTAATTATAGCACACTTTTCTCTTATAGTATATACATATTCCCTTTGCAATATTCTCAAAAATATTTTTTCACTTTTACTAATATTTTCTTAACGTATCATGACTGTCATCGGTAGTCTTATCAATCCTCTTTACTACCACATAATATCCGTCATCTCCTGCCGGTATTTTCACGCGGTCACCAACTTTATGTCCAAGTACTGCTTTTCCAAGCGGTGACTCGATGCTGATCAGTCCTGCCAGGGAATTTCCTCGGACACTTGTCACAATCCGGTATGTCTCCACTTCTTCATCATCTTCAAAATAAAGATCCACGGTATTATTAATTCCTATCTCGTCTTCTTTTGAATCATCAGACACAATGTTGGCAGTTTTTAACATTCTCTCTAGATAACGGATACGGCTTTCGTTGCGGTTCTTATCCTGCTTCGCTGCTTTATACTCAAAGTTCTCGCTCAAGTCTCCCTGTGCTCTTGCCTCTTTTACTGCTTCCAGCTCTTTTTTACGGACAACAATCTTTCGGTACTCAATTTCTTCCTTTATTTTCTTTACATCACTTTCTGTCAGTTGTTCTCCCATATGATACAGTCCCTTCTATATTAATTGATAATGTTTCATTGCTTTTTCAATTCCGTCATTCATCACACTGTCCGTCACATATTCTGTATATGGATCCAATACAGAATCATGCTCTTTCATCGCTACTGTATGTGTGGCGTATTCGAACATCGCCAGATCATTGCTGCTATCTCCAAATACATATATCTGATCCATGTCATAGCCAAGATATTTCCTCATATACTCAATCCCGGTCGCTTTTGTATATTGCTTTTGAATACACTCATAACTTCCATGTCTCCGATCGATGACTGCCAGATCGTCACGGACTTCCTCTATGAATTTTACTACATCACTTGTCTGATCAGAGAGTAAGAACATTTTATCATAAATGAATCCGCCATCCTCAATATATTTCTTACAGCCTAATCCCCAGGCTTTTCCCATGCGCTGTCTAATATCTTCGATTTCCGGAAAACGGGAACTATTTTGGGGAAAATATAGATCATCACTGGCTTCCAGAACTCCTTCCATATGACACTCCTGAATCACCTGTATGTAACGTCTGCACTGCTCCTTGGTCAGTGTACTGTGCATCAGCACATTTCCCTGATAAATGATTTCCGTTCCACAACCGCACACATATCCGTCTACCGGTATGTGCTTCATAGAATCCAATGTATTACAAGATGTACGACCTGTATTGATAAACACAAGATGTCCGTTTTCTCTCGCCTGCTTCAATGCACGAAGTGTACTTTCCGGCACTATCTTCGTCTGTTCGTCAATCAATGTACCATCCACATCAAAAAATAATGCTGCGTTATTCATTCTGTCTCTCCTCTATATCTAGTTCAAGTCGAACATCCATGAGACTTGGCGCATGATTCTGGTCAGCAAAGCTGACATATTCCTATCAGAATCACTGCGCATCCTCGCGGAGCGTTTATCTCAGTCGGAGACCTAACTCCCACTGAGACAAATTTGCTACTACTCACCACCTGAAGTGGGAGTCTTCTCGACTGAGATAAAAAGCTGGATTACTGTGATGTATTTCCGTTTTTATCTCGCAATTCCAAAATACTGATCCACGCCATTGGCAATCCCGGTTACGATCTGCCACTGATATTCGTCTGTCGCCATCTTCTGATCTTCCGTCGGATTACTCATATATCCCATCTCCACAATGGTCGTCGGAACCTGTGCCCAGTTGATTCCACTCATGGTATCTGTCTCCCAGACACGCTCTCTTTTTGCTCCGGTCGCTGCTACCATCTGATCTAAAATATCTGTAGAAAGTGCCTGACTTTGGGAATATAGATTTCCATTATATGGATTGGAAGCAGTCTGACAGATCGTCATCATGCCATTGGCACTGCTGCTATCTGAACCATTGGCATGAACACGGATAAATGCATCGACATTGGCATTGTTTGCAATCTGTGCACGCTCTGCATTCGATACATTTACGTCGTTCGTCTCTCGTATCATCAAAACATCATACCCACGGTTCATCAATTCTTCTTTCAGCTTCATAGAAACAGCCAATGTCAGTTCATATTCCTGAAGCCCTGATGTCTTACCACTTGTCCCGGAAGCCACCTTTGCTTTCATTTCAGAAGAACCTGGACCGACCGGTTCTTTCTCGCTATTCCCCTTTGCCTGATGTCCTGCATCAATCGCAATCAAATGTCCATTTTTCTGCGGCTGTTGTTCATTCGCCTCTTCTGCCTGTGATTGTCCGTCTGGCTGTGAAGCCTGTTCCTGCATATCTGTCTGTTCCTCTTGTATATTGTCTTCTTTTTTATCTTCTATATTTAATACCAGTTTGTCTGGATCTTTTTCCTTTGTCTTCGTTTCTTTCTCTGTTGTCCCACAGCCTGTAAGTACCATAAGCACTACAAGTCCCAGTAACAATACTCTTTTTTTCATATTCCACCTCCGTAAGTACTATTCTACCATAACTTTATTATTTCTTAAGTGGTTTTTTATAAATTTTCGATTTGTTTAAGAGTTTCAACATACTTTCGTCACATTTTCCTCTTATACTAAATGACAGATAGTTGAGAAAGACATCAGCTATCACCCCCTCATAGAAGTGCGAAAAGCACTTACTCTCATTCCTTTATATAACTATAACAGCACACGAAGCCTCGCCGGGAACGCACCCGCGGGGCTTCGCTGTATCTAGAGCACTCCTTTCATATCTACTCTTTTCAAATTTCCGTAAACCATGTACAATAAGAATAACGGTATTATCATTCATTGAGAGATTTACCAATTCAAGAATGCCTCGGCATTCTTGCTGCGAGGTGGGAGTCATCTCCCGGCTGATATACAACTGTTAAAGGAGTGCCTATTATGTCTGGGGAACGTAAAAACACTATAACAAAATCTGCAACTGCTAATACAACAACGAAAAAAGGGCTATCACAGGGACAGGCCAATATTCTGATTGCCATCGTAGCCATGACCTGGGGCTGTTCATATCTTCTGATGAAAATCGGGCTGACAGGAATGCCGCCATTCTCTATTATTGCACTGCGTTTTTGCATTGCATTTATTACCGTTGCACTGGTTTTCTTGCCGAAAATGAAGCTGATGAACCTGCGCACTCTTGGATATGGAAGTATTCTCGGACTGCTTCTGTTTGGTGTGTTTGCTTTTCTTGTTCCGGGAATGAAATACACGACCGCTTCCAATGCTGGATTCCTGGTTGGTATTGTGTCTGTATTCGTACCGGTAGTACACAGTTTTTTAAAACACAAACTGCCATCCAAACGTACAACTCTTGGAGTCCTTTTGGCTTTACTTGGAATCTGCCTGCTTACATTTCTCTCCACCTTTACAATTAATCTTGGAGATATTTTATGTATCCTCAGTGCATTTTCCTACACCATCCAGATTATTCTGATGGATCATTTTACAAAAGAAACTGACAGCTTTCTTCTTGGAATCTGGCAACTTGGATTTACCGGTCTGTATGGTGTGATCTTTACATTTTTATTTGAGACTCCCTCACTTCCAGGCAGTGGCGCGCAGTGGGGCGCAATTCTTGGTCTGGCGATCATCTGCAGTGCTTTTGGATTTATCGTTCAGCCAGTTGCTCAAGAATACACATCTCCGGAACATACCAGCATGCTTTTCGCACTGGAACCAGTATTTTCTATGATTTTTGCCTATATTTTTCTCCATGAGAAATTATCTCTGCAAGGAGCAATTGGGGCATTTCTGATTATGGTCGGTGTCGTGATTGCTGCAAGCACCCATGAAGCATGATTACTCCCTCTTTTCCCGGAAATTTGTTTTATTTTCCTATTCAAGAATGCCTCGGCATTCGGTTTAATGTGCAAAAAATGAGATTACAACTAATCTCCAACGTTGCACTTCTTGATTATTTATAGTATAATTCTAAGTATACTTATTATTGTACTTAAAAGAAAAAATTTGATCATGGAGGTCATTATGAATAAAAATCAAAAAGACGGCAATTTTGAAGAAAACCTTGGCTCCCGCGTGAAGAAATTACGCCAGGAGATGAATCTGACACAGGCAGAGGTCGCAGATGCCCTGCACGTAACACCAGGATATATCAGCAACGTAGAGAACAATCGTACAGCAATGTCTCTTCGTATCCTGATCTACTATGCAAAGCTTATGAATACAACACTGGATTCTCTTGTTGGTTCTCTGGAGCCTGCTTATAAAGAGAACGCTCTGGACAATGAAGTTATGCATCTTGTAGCTCAGATGAATGATCTGGAAAAACAGAAATTAATCAATACATTAAGAATCTGGATTTAATTTATACTTATTGATTTTATAAGATGCCAGCAATCTGTGTTTTTATCACGCAGATTAACCTGGCATCTTTTTTTATTGCAATAAGTTCAAGTCGAACATCCGTGAGACTTGGCGCATGATTCTGGTCAGCAAAGCTGACATATTCCTATCAGAATCACTGCGCATCCTCGCGGAGCGTTTATCTCAGTCGGAGATTGGACTCCCACTGAGACAAATTTGCTACTACTCACCACCTGAAGAGGTGGGAGTCTTCTCGACTGAGATAAATAATATATAAAACCAACCGGGTATTCTTCATGAATTGAGTTATTTTCGTGATAGCTGCGAGCATAGTCTGTGTGATTATACACTGTTTGAACCGATTTATCGGTGAGTTTGTATAATCTCACAGAAATAAGCGGCGCAGCAGTTATAGAAAATAATCTCATCATGAAGAATACCCGGCTGGTCTTTTTATAAATTTATTTCATTGCTTCTTTAATTGCACTTAACAGTTCATCATATGTTTCATATGCCGGGATCTGTGGATAGTCTGCTTTAATCTTATCGGTACTTCTAAATAAAAATCCAGCTTTACTAGCCTGAATCATGCCAATGTCATTATAAGAATCTCCACTTGCGATTGTGTCAAATCCGATAGACTGCAGTGCTTTGACTGTACTGAGTTTCGACTGTTCTACACGCATCTTGAATCCGGTAATCTCTCCATCTTCCGCAACCTCCAGTGTGTTACAGAACAATGTAGGCCATCCTAATTTCTCCATCAGTGGTGTTGCAAACTGTGTAAATGTATCACTGATAAGAATCACCTGACTAAATGTACGGAGCTCATCTAAAAACTCTTTTGCTCCCGGAAGCGGATCGATCTTGGCGATTGTCTCTTGAATTTCCTTCAATCCAAGACCATGCTCCTTTAAAATACCAAGACGCCATTTCATAAGTTTGTCATAATCAGGCTCATCTCTTGTTGTCTTCTTAAGTTCCGGAATATTACTTGCCTTGGCAAAAGCAATCCAAATTTCCGGTACTAATACTCCTTCTACGTCTAAACATGTGATATCCATCATTCTTTCCTCCTCTTTATATGTCATAAGATGATGTTGAGTACAAAAGCCTTCCATTATATTTTTTTACTCTACACCTTGTGATACCTTGAAATCGCACGAAGCACCTTCTCCATCTCAAATGGCTTCGCCAGATGCTCATTCATACCGGCATTTTTTGCTTTCTGAATATCGTCAGCAAATGCATTTGCTGAAATTGCAATAATCGGTACAGTTGCACCCCGTGGGTGAGTGCATGTACGGATTCTTCTGGTCGCTTCAAGACCGTCCATGACCGGCATCATAATATCCATCAGAATCAGGTCAATCTCCTGTTCCCCTGATTGTTCAAAGATATCCAGTGCCTCCTGTCCATTTTTTGCAGCTGTTACCTGTACTCCTGATTCTTCCAGAAGATACCGGGCAATTTCCAGATTCAGCTCATTGTCTTCTACAAGCAATACGTGCATACCTTCCACATTGGACATCTCCGCCTCTGACTGTACACTTACATTTTCAAAACCCCTGTCAATTGCAAATGGAAGAACTAATATAAATGTACTTCCTACATCCTTTTTACTCTTTATCTTAATCGTGCCACCCAAAGTATCCACTAGCTTCTTTGAAATTGCCATACCAAGACCGGTTCCTCGGTAAACGGTACGAGCTCCTGTATCTTCCTGTGTAAATGTTTCAAAAATATGTTTCTGAAATTCTTCACTCATGCCAATTCCAGTATCTGAGACAGAGAATCGATACACTACATCATCTTCTGTCCGTGATACCATATCTACACGAAGCGTGATCTTACCATGGATTTTATTATATTTTACTGCATTACTAAGGATATTTGCAAATATCTGACGGAAATGCATCGGACTTCCCACTACATGTGGACATTCAATTTCTGACACTCCGATCTTTTCCAGCTCCAGTCCCATTTTCTCTGCCTGGGATTCCAGATCTGTCCAACAGCCTCTAAGTACTTCCCGGATATCAAATGGCTTATGTTCTACTTCCAGCCCGCTTGTCTCCAATCTGTTCATATCCAGCACATCGTTTACAAGCTGCAAAAGATTACCTGCTGTCATTTTCATTTTTTCATGGCATTCTTTCAATCTTTCTGGAGCATCCCAGTTTTTCTCTTCAATATCCAGCATACCCATGATGCCATTGATCGGAGTCCGGATATCATGGGACATTTTCCGAAGGAATTCTGCCTTGGCATCATTAGCAATTCTTGCCTCTTTCAATGCCTTAACCAGCTCTTGCTGATAAGCCAGCTCTTTCTGCTTATAATCATCAATAATCTGCGTCACATACAACACTTCTGTTACGGATTCTGTCGGAACTTTCTCCTGCGCGATAAATAATGCACATCTCCAGATTCCCTGCTTATTCGGATATTCCCGGCTGACAAAGTTCTTCTCTTTTAACCGTTCCCCCAGTGTTGACAAGTCAAAGAACTTTCGCATTTCTTCCTGATAATCTTCATGAATCTGAAATGTACAAAATTCCATCAGCTTTTCAGATGCAATTCCTCTGTCATTTGCAATTTTGTACATTTTATTTGGTTCAGAAATCTGCTCCATATAATCTGTGTTCAGATTTATATTATAGATTGCATAATAAATCTCACTTGTTGCAGCTTTTAGACTTCGAAATCGCATTTCCCGCTCGATGTTCTTAGTAATATCCTGATGATAACCACGTATGCAGACTCCGATTCTCTCATAATCTTTCGGCCGCACTCCTCCACATCGGATCCAGATTTTTCCACGAGTCGGATGGTGCCACGGATAAATGACGTCAGCATATCCTTTTTCCAAAGTTTCTTTCACACAGTTGTCCACTTTTTCCGTATATTCCGATGGAATATTGTCTCTCCATATACGGTAACATTCCTCACTTGTGGTACCTTTCGTCAGCCCCAGAAGCTCACGCATATTTGCATCGGCCTCCATCACCGGTTCTTTTCCCTCTTGCCTGATAATCGACCAGATACCAATCTGTGCTCCGCAAAAGATTTCTTCTATATTCCTGCGGTATTTCTGCCTGGACTTGATAGATGCCATCTCAAGCTTTGTACATTCTTTCTTATAAGCATCAACTACTACTCCGATATGATAGCCCAACAGGGAAAGCAGCCTTCGGATCAGTCTGGATTTCTTCATATCCGGATTATCCACGCCCACAAAACCCATTAATTTTCCGTGGATAGAAATGGGAAAGGCAATCAGCGTCTGAACATTCTGGAACTTTAAAAGTCCGTATTCCTGGGGCATCTCCGCTTTGATATCCTCCAGTTCCTCCATCAGGATATTTTCCCCCTGCAGGAACAGATGTATCCAGTTTGGCATACTCTCGAAAGGAATTCCTTTCAGATTATCAATCTGTGGTGTCACCCCTTCTTTGCACCATTCATATGTATTGGTTGTTGTATAGTCTTCATTAATTTCAAATACATAGGCACGGTCTGCGCATGTATACTCACCGACTTCACGTAACACGGTATTGATTCCATCGTCGATCAGCTCTGTACTGCTAAGACTTGTAATCTGCTCGATCATAAATCGTTCCGCTTCCAGTTCTGCGCTTAACTTTCCATTTTCATACAATAATTCCGCTATTGTATGGTTCTCTGTCAGACTCATAAGGCCACCTCTTTTCATATCTGGTTATCTGTTTTTATCTGTCTGCACGTGGTCTTTCTTTTCTCATAGGCCGTATTCTCTCTTACTTTTATGAAATGGTAAGCTCTTCCAACATCTGTCGTACGGTCTTTCCATTTCCCGGATGCCGTTTGTATGGTGCGATTTCCTCCAACGGCTCCAGTACAAAAGAGCGTTTATGCATTTCAACATGGGGAATACATAAGTCATCCTCCTGACTGATCAGATCATCATAGAAAATGATATCCAGATCCAGCGTTCTTGGTCCCCAGTGAATGATCCGCTCTCTTCCAGCTTCCTTTTCAATCCGGTTCAGTTCTCTAAGGAGTTCCTTCGGATAATAAAGAGTTTTCATTCTCAGACAGCCATTCAGAAAATCCGGCTGGTCTGTCACACCGTACGGTGGGGTTGTAATAAATCCGGACACTTTTTCTACTTTGCTTGCAGGAAGCGCGTCAATTGCTGCCACTGCATCGTCCAGGATTTGTCTGCTGTCTCCCATATTAGATCCGAGGGCAATGTAAGCCGTGTGCCAGCTTCTTGTGATTCTAACGCTGACCGTTTTAAGCGGAAGTCCTACCGGTGCCCATGGTTTCTGAATCTCCAGTGTTACTTTTTCAAGCCCGTCAAACTTCTGAAGCATATCTTCCACCAGTTCTTCGGCCACTCGCTCCAGTAATTTGTATGTATGTGATTTTACAAATTCTGTAATAAATGCACTGACTTCTCCGTAATGGATCGATGCCGTCAGCTCATCGGTCTTTCCGGCTTTTCTTGTGTCTGTATAAAGTGTTGCGGACACGATGAACTTCTGTCCCAGTACATTTTCTTCTGGAAATACGCCGTGATTTGCGAATATTTCCAGACCTTCAATTTTAATCTGATCTAATTCCATCCTCTATACCTCATGGTCACGCATAAGCGCTTTTGTCATCTGAATGGCTCTCTTATTCTTCTTTACATCATGGACACGCACAAATGCACTGCCTTTTTGAACACCGTATACCGTCGTCACGAGTGTTCCTTCTTCCCGCTGATCGACTGGCAGATCCAGTGTCAGACCAATGACAGATTTTCTGGAAGTTCCAAGAAGGATTGGGTAATTGAGCTTCTGCATGATTTCTAATTTGTCAATAATCTCCAGATTCATCTCGTAAGTCTTTCCGAATCCAACTCCCGGATCCAGAATAATCTTATCATCTGCAATCCCTGCTGCCTTTGCCAGACGTATACACTCCCGCATATCCTCCATAAAATCATCCAGGAAATTGCTATATTCTGTATTGTCACGGTTGTGCATCAGGCAGCAGGCAACGTTATATTTTGCGATGACACCTGCAATCTTCTTGTCGTATTTCAATCCCCAGATATCATTCACAAGATCTGCTCCTGCCTGAACTGCTGCTTCTGCCACCTTACTTTTATAAGTATCAATGGAGATTGGCACATCAAACTCTTTTTTCAGTTTCTCAATGATCGGAGTCACTCTTGCAATTTCTTCCTCATCCGTGATCATTATATGTCCCGGTCTTGTAGACTCGCCTCCTACATCAATGATGTCTGCGCCGTCCTCGACCATCTGTCTTGCATGCTCCATTGCCTGATCCATGCCATTATATTTTCCACCATCAGAAAAGGAATCCGGTGTTACATTCAAGATTCCCATAACATAAGTTTCATGCTCTACGTCAAATTTCTTTCCGCCAATAATCATATCTTTATCTCCATATTCTTCTCTTCTTCGCTCCAATTGCACTGCTCTTTTACCGGACACGCAAAACAATTTCTGGAACGCTTGTCACACTCATAAAAAAGTCTTGCCACCTCCGACATGCCGTTACATTTTCTGCGATGTCCGCGCACAGCTTCTAATATCCATGCCCGTTCCGTCTCTGAAAATGCATCCTTTTCCGAAAGTGTATCTAAAATCTCGCCTGCGATCTTCTCACCTGCAATTTCGTGAGGAATCTTGTCCGTGTACTGCAAAGCTTTTCCAATGTCATGTAAAATTGCTGCTGTGTAAATTAACTCCTTATCAATGTCAAGACCTGCTTCCAGATTCCTAATATACGCAATCCGCGCTACATCCAAAAGGTGTGTGATCTGGTGACAACAAAATTCACGGTCATGCTCCATTTTTTCATTTTCCCGGTAATACTTCTGATAAAGTGGATGATTCCAGACTGCATTGAGGCGCGGCATCTCTATATACTTTTCCATCAGCATCTCTATCTCTCCAACATGCGGAAAAATCGTTCTTCCAGTGCCGGGTCTGTCTCGAAGACTCCACGTCTTGCCAGCGTCACTGTCTGGCTTCCCGGCTTCTTGATTCCGCGCATAGTCATGCACATATGCTCCGCCTCGATCATTACGATTGCGCCTTTTGCCTGCATATGCTCCATCAGCGCATCGGCAATCTGTCCCGTCAACTGCTCCTGAAGCTGCAGTCTTCTTGCAAATACTTCTACTGTTCTTGCAAGCTTGCTCAGTCCTACGACTTTTCCATCCGGGATATATCCGATATGTACTTTTCCGTAAAATGGCAGCAGGTGGTGTTCGCATGTGGAGTAAAATGTAATATCTTTTTCCACAACCATCTCACTGCTGTCTACTGTAAATGTCCTGGACAAATGTGTTGCTGCATCTTCTTCCATGCCGCCGTATATCTCTTCATACATTCTTGCGATCCGGTCCGGAGTGTCAATAAGCCCCTCCCGGTTCACATCTTCACCTATTCCTTCTAATAAAAGCCGAACTGCCTGTTCTACTTTTTCATGATCTATCATTTTTATTCGCTCTTTTCTATTTTTCTATTTTCTTCCACAATCCGCTTCACTTCTCCCAGATAAGAAAGTGAACCACATGCGATGATTACCTGATTATTCATTCCTGCACCACATGCTACTGTCGCTGATTCCACCGCCGACTGAATACTGTCTTTTGCTTCTACTTCTTCGCAATATTTTCTGGCACAGTCCGCAAGTTTCCCGGCACTTAAGCTTCTGGCTTTGTTCGGAAGTTCTACAGTGTAAACCTTCTTTGCCAGCGAGCACAGGATACTTGTAATCTTTTCATACTCCTTATCCTGAAATACTCCCATAATAAGCTGGATTTCCTTTCCTTTAAAGTATCGCTCAATGGATGTTCTCAGTTTGATCGCAGCGTCCTCATTATGTGCTCCGTCTATGATAAAAACCGGATTCTTTCTAAGGCAGGTAAATCTGCCTTCCCACACGGTTTTTGCAAGCCCGTCCCGCACTGCTTCGTCCGGAATCTCATATCCAAGCGTTCTTAACTGCTTTACAATCTCAAGCGCTGTGGCAAGATTCTCTCTCTGGCACTGCCCCGCAAGATTTGAATGCATCTTTTCAAACTCTTTATAAGAAAATGTGATTCCATCGTAACTGTCCGTCAGAATTTTCATTTTCTTTGGCTCCGCCTCTACATAAGAGCAGTTCTTCTCTTCTGCTTTTTTCTTCAGGACATTTCTCACAACGTCTGTCTGTCTCGCGGATACTACCGCACAACCAGGTTTGATAATGCCCGATTTCGTCCGGGCAATCTCCTCCAGCGTATCTCCAATCACACCAAGATGATCGACGCTGATGGTTGCAAATGCTGCACAGATGGTGTTCTTCACAATATTCGTCGCGTCCGTCTCACCGCCAAGTCCGGTCTCAAGTACAACCATGTCGCAATGCATTTTCCGAAAATACAAAAAAGCCATTGCCGTCTCTGCTTCAAATAACGTCGGGAGAGGTTCTCCCTTTGCTTTCAGACTGGCAATCGCTTCCTTTATCTTCTCTACACTCTGTGCAAAATCCGATTCCGAGATCCATGTTCCGTCCACCTGGATCTTCTCCAGATAAGACATAACGGTCGGAGAAACATATCGCCCGGTTCTGCAGCCAGCCTCACTTAATATAGTCGAAGTGTACGCAAGCACAGAGCCCTTGCCATTCGTTCCTGCAATATGTATGAACTTAAGATCGTCCTGTGGATCACCAAGCTCATGCAACAGACCTCGAATCGTATCTAAGCCAAGTACACTTCCGTATTTCGACATCTCGTCCAAATATACCCTTGCTTCTTTGTAGGTCACGTTTTTTGTTCCCTTCTTTTTTATAAAATTTACTATGATATTTACATATTAGACTTATCATACCACTGTAAGCGCCTGATAACAAGCGAATCTTTTCGAAAAATATACCATAACTTTTTCCATTTGTAATGGTATATTTCATCAACTCAAGATTCCCGAATATCGAATCAGTGTAAGGATTACCTGCACTGCAAAAATCGCCGGAATCCCGTATCGGAATTCATTCTTCCTCGTCTTATGGTGGAATACATGCATTCCGATCCATGCTCCCACAGAACCACCGATGCATGCAAACCCAAGAAGAGTCTTCTCGCTAGTTCGCCACTCGTCATTCTTCGCTTTCCATTTGTCCTGGCCAAATGCCAGGAATGTAATAATATTAATAACACAAAGATAAATGATAAAATTTTTGTTCATGTTTTTTATAAAAAGACGAAATTCCAAAATTCCGCCCTCTTTTACCTCTCATAATTCTTATCTGTTTTTATTATTTTACCATATGTTCCGTAATCTTTTCAAACAAGATTTCACCATCTCATGGCTTCTAACGGCTTGAAAATGTGTTCTGCTTTTATTAGAAAGAATCAGACACTAAAAACTCGGAAAGATGTACAATCTTAATTCCATTTTCAATTCCCTTATCCATCTCATTTAAAGTTACCACATATTTCGGATAATGATCTCGGATTGCCTTCAAGTTTCCCACTTCTCTGTCTGAATTCTGTGGAATCTGCACACACACTTGAACATATATTTTTTCTTCTCTCCGGATCGCCACAAAATCAATTTCTTTCGTATCATTTTTTCCTACAAATACTTCGTATCCGCGTCGTTTTAATTCAAGAAAAACAATATTTTCCATTACCCCATCTAACATTTTCCGATTGTAACCAAGAAGCGAATACTTCAAAGAAACATCGGAAAGATAATACTTTTCCTGGGTTTTTAAAATATTTTTCCCTTGTAAGTCATAACGAGCACATGGATATATAATAAATGCCTGTTCCAGCCAGCGTAAATAATTGTAAATGCTTTCTACAGAAATTTTCCGGTGCTCACTTTTCAAAAAATTGGAAATCGAGTTTGCCGAAAATGTTTTTCCTACATTTTCAATAATATATTTTACTACCCTGTCAAATAGATCCTGTTTGTTAATCCGATGGCGTTTCACCATATCGCGGGAAACCACCGTGTAATAAATTCCATTTATTATCTGATACGCCTGCTGCGATTCATATTCTCCAAGAGCAATGATCGGAAATCCCCCAAAGCGAATATACTCTTCCAGCAGCTCTGTTTTTGACTTGTCGCTTTCTTTTTTAAATTCCAGATATTCTTTATAAGATAAGGTGAAAACCGGAATTTGTATATAACGTCCGGTCAGATAGGTTGAAATCTCGCTTGACATTAACTTGGAATTAGAACCGGTTATATAAATATCTGCCTTTCCGGCTTCGAATAAATTATTAATTGCCTTCTCCCAGCCTGGCACTTCTTGTATTTCATCTAACAGAAGATAACAGTGTTCCTTTCCCCCTATAGCTTCTACCAATTCATCATACATCTGTTTTGCAGTTATACTCTCCGGTATATCCATATCCGTATACCGTTTCTCTATAATATGATCTTGTGAGACACCCTCTCTTATAAGTTCTTCTTTAAACATTTGAAAAATTGTAGATTTTCCACAACGCCGCACACCTGTCAGTATTTTTACAAGAGGTTTATCTTTAAACGCTTTTAATACATCCATATAATCTGGTCTGTAAATCATAGAACGCCTCCTTTTTCCATGTTTAATGTTTCTATATTATATATTACCTAAATTCCATTATGTATTCAACAGTTTTTAAGGTTAAACCTTAAAAACTATATTATTTTCCATATTTTTTCAGGTGATATAAAAATTAATTTAATACATATGTAGTTATAAAATTCCCCTTCCCAGATGCATGACACCTGAGAGGGGGATAAAATCTTTTGATATCTGTACCGATACGCCCTTTTGTTATTTATTTTTTCTTCTTATAACCGTCACACTGATCACAGCTGCTGCTGCAATTGCTGCCAGTGCATAAAGCATCGGTCTTGCTTCGTCTCCTGTGACTGCTGCTATCTGGTTTTTCAGCTTATTTAATGGTGTCTTTTTTTCTGATTCATGTCCCTTTCCAGTGTCCGGTGTTCCTTTATTCGGATCTTTATCCTTATCTGGATTTTTTCCCGGATCTTTATCCTTATCTGGGTCTTTGCTTTCGCCGCCGCTGGTATCTTCTGCTGTCTCAATGACCAGTGTCGTATCCTCGCAGACTTCTTCCAGTGTCAGATATCCGTCCTGGAACTGTTCCGTAACGTCTTCCCCGTTCAGAAGAATCCTTGAAACCTTCCATCCTTCTTCCGGTGTGATCCGTATCTTCGGCTCGGCAAAACGATCCACAACAAAGTTATCTATGTTGCCTTCTATCTGATCTTCTTCCCCTTCTATCACTACATCTGCGTGACTTTTTTCCACACGGATATTATGGGAGTCCGGCACGGTTGTACGGATGGTGCTCTGGGAATTCGATGAGCTTCCTGCATCTGCTGCCAGAACGGACATGGTCGTAAAGAACATCGCTGCGATTGCAGCCAGCATAGTCATCACTGTCACAAACACTGCCGTTGTAATGCGGACAGTCTTTTTATCCACAATGATATCCATATTTTCTGTCTTTTTCCTCATATACACGCCCCCTTACTCACTTTTGTCCACGTATGATATCGTAAATGTCACCGTATCTGCGTACTCTCCGGCCGTCGCCTTCTTCCAGTCTTCTTTTTTAATCGCGATAGTAAGAGGTGTCTCTTCCCCGGCTTTTGTATACTGCGCTGATGTAAACGGCCGGCTTCCCGCCTCATCCTGCGCCAAAATCTGATAAGGAATCACTGCCTTTGAATTGTTGGAATTCTTTAAGTTAAGATCAGATAGCAATGACACCTGGATACATTTTCCATCCTCAATCTGCGCCTGCTCTACTACAATATTCCCGTAAGAAGTTTCTGTCTCATTAAACCGCATGCTTGTATCTACCGGAATCGTCACCTGGTAAGCCGGGTCCACATGATAACTGACTGTCGCGCTTCCCGCCGTCTGGGTGGTGGCTGCATAGATTGGATTTTCTGCACATATTAACAGCACCGGAGTCAGTAGTGCAAAAAGAATTCCTGTTCTTATACTTCTCTTTTTCATCGTTCTCCCTCCCGTTACTGTGCAATGATTGTCGTCTCTACATTTGCCCCGTTCATAGCCGAGCCATCGGCGAGTGATGCTGTCGTAATCTTGATGGTCGCCGGATATTCTCCCGCTGCAAGTACCTTCTCTAATGTCACCTCTGTAATCGCCTTCCCCGGCTCCACCATCTTCGATGTGTAAATCGTCTCATCTGTGTCGTTAAGCACGATTTCAAATGTAAAGTAACATGGATTTCCTTCCGGATTCATCAGGTTCATCTGCACGTCTTTTTTGTCTGCCTCGATCGTAATGGACGGATAGCCCGGTATCCGGATTCCTGTCGGCTTTTCCCCGGTATCGTCTGCCGTCTGGGTCTTCGCATTTGGATCCAGATCCGGCGTAAAAGCCGAATCTGAACCTCCTTTCCATTTCAGGAAATAAATTAATCCTGCAATGATGACTGCACACAGACAAATGATAATGATGATAAGTATTTTATTTTTTCCTGCCTTTTCTCTCATCTGCTCTTCCCCCTACCAAAATTTTACCCTGACATTTAGATTGCTAAGATCGTACTCATCTGCATTTTTTCCGTGAGCATCAAATTCCAGTGTCAGACTGTCCACATCAATTTTACTTCCGGAATCGAGGGTATATTCTACTATGTTCCCCTTATCATCTCTCTTGTCCAGATCTATCGTACTAACCTGCCAGTTTGTATGATCTTTATTATCAGACCTTGTGTGGTAAGAAATTCTCAGATCACCATAACCATCTTTGACTTTTTTAGTATGATACACAATCGTTACCGTCATATGCGAATAATTCTGATGTACTGCGTCATAGGAAAGATTCGTCATATTCATATGATATCTTGCCGGATTCTGTCCGGTATCTCCGGTCGTCGGCACTTTTGTCTGATTTCCGTCTACATAAAATGTAAATATTGTAAGTTCATGTTCATCAGTCACCCGGTAAGTATGATTTCTATCTGATGGTGTATAATTATAATAATAGTTTGCTTTCCAGCTTGCATATAAGGTAATATTTTTTGCGTCCTGAAGCTGCAGCTCTTTCGTACTCATGTCAAATGCTGTGTTGGATCCTTCTTTTTTCCAGCCTTTGAACTCCCAGCCGTAACGAGTCGGATCTGACGGGAACTGGTATTTATCACCGTATTTGGTCTTTCTGACTGTCTTCGCTCTTCCGTCGCCATAGTCAAATGTAACATTGTACACATTTGCCTCCCATTCCGGATAGAGTGTCACAACGCCTCCATTCACATCGGTCAGCTTCGACACCTTCTGCCGGTCAGAGTAATAAGTCTTCTTGCCCTTCTTATCCACGGTGTACCATCTCTTAAAGGAGTGGCCTTTGCATGTAAATCCGCATTTTGGAAGTGTTACATTTTCCGTGTAATTGACCGTCTTGGCTGCCATGGAACCTTTCGCCTCCGTACCGCTTAAGATAAATGTAATCTGATATGTATTCTCTCTCCAGTTCGCCTTATACTCCCGTTTTTCTATAGAGCCCTGTTTTACAGACACATTGTCACTTACTCCTGTAATTTCGGTTCCACTCCAGCCTGTAAATGTATATCCGGCGCGGACTGGATTTTTCAGTTTAAATACGGTGGTGTCCACGTTGTAAGTCGTCGGATTCTTCTCCCCGGACTTCATGCTTCCGCCATTTAAGTCATAAGTAATCTGGTATGTCTCCCGCTCCCATATTGCTGTGTAAATATGGCTTTCGGCCGGCATAGTCGTCGGAAGGTTATCGACTTTCTTGCCATTCTCACTCCAGCTTTTGAAAATGTATCCTTTTCTTGTCGGATTTTCTGGTGCATTTATCTTGTCACCATAATTTCCTTTGATTGGCTCAATCGTTGTTCCTCCGCCTGTCTTGAACTGAAGTGTGTATTCCATCTTCAGCCACTGTGCCTTATAGGTAAGGTCTTTATCCGGTATCGTCATTTCAACGTCTTCGTCCCAGCCAAGGAACTGGTATCCGGTTCTTGCCGGCGCTTTCGGCACTGTGATATTCGCACCATAGCGTCCGGTCACGACGATCTTACTGTCGTCCACGCCCTTTTCTGCAGCGAATGTTCCGGAATCTGCGTCAAATGTGACTGTATGTACATTTCTCTTATAGTAGTACTTCACTGTCGTCTGTCCGTCTCCGGAAATGGTAACTTTCTCTGTCTTCGGTTCCTCGAAGCCTTTATATTTCATGACCTCTGGTGTCACTTCGCTATCCACAGCCGCCCGTGCATGACTGCTTTCTTTCAGCGTATAACCGTCACCTTGTACATTTTGCTGATAATGTTCTACTACATAGTTGACAATGTTTGCTTCCCATTTTGCATAGAGTGTCAGATCCTGATCCGGCATATTCGCTTTGTACTCTTTCGTACATTTTGCATCTGTATACCAGCCTGCAAATGCATAACCGGCTCTTGTCGGCTTCGGTATGGACATTTCATATCTTGCTTCTACCGTCTTATCTGTCTTACCATCGTAGTTCTTAAGCGTCAGCGTATGCACATTTCTTGTGTAACGGTAAATGACCGTTGTTCTTCCATCACCTTCGACTGTCACCTGCTGTTTCTTCGGTGCTGTAAATCCATCAAAGTTCTTTACTTCCGGTGTGACAACCGTATCCGTATCGGCATTGAAGTTCTCCTGTGCTCCCAACGAATATCCGTCATCATTGGCATTTTGCAGACAATGCTTGATTGTGTAGTTTACACTCTGCACATCCCATTTTGCATAAAGTGTGATGTCACGTGCCGGAACCACTCCGTCAAATGCTTTTTTAAACTCTGCGTCTGTATACCAGCCTGCAAATGCATAACCGGCACGATATGGTTTTTCCTCCCATTTCTCACCATATGCAAGTTCTTTTGTCTCGCTGTCATTACCGTTATTGTAATGGATCGTTACCTGATGACGGTCACGCATATATTTGTAATCTACATACGTAACCTCTCCATCGTCTACCACATCATAGCTAACCGGCTTTGGTGCTGTAAATCCTTCATACGCTTTTACTGCCAGCGTAAGATGTTCTCCTGTTTTAGCTGTGACAGTTTCTGTCTCTGCCAGATCATACTGCTCTGAATTGCCAATAGACTGTTGATAATGTCTCACCTGATAAGTCTTCATTCCGGCTTCCCATTTTGCATAGAGTGTCAGGTCATGTGCCGGCATGGTCGTCTGTACGTACGGCTGTGTCAGTGCTTCGTCCGTGTACCAGCCTGCAAATGCATAGCCTGTCCGCGACGGAGTATTTGTAATATCTGCCTCATAGCGGACTTTTGAAGTCTTGTTATCTTCTCCATTGTTCAGGACATAAGTCAGATTGTAGCTGTTACGCTTATAGTGATACCAGATATCCGGTCCGCCCCAGCCATTTACCTGTCCTGTTTTGGCCTCCGGTGAAGTAAATCCTTCATATTGTTTTGGCTGCGGAGTCACTTCTGATTCTGTCAGGCCGCTTAATACTTCTTCGTCCGTCAGGCCAAAGTAAGAACCATCTACAGATTCTTTATAATGATAGACAGTATAGCTGCTCATCACCGGTGTCTGTTTTGCATAGAGCGTCAGATCTTTGTCCGGCATGGTTCCATCGAATCGATTCTTGAAATCCTTATCTGTATACCAGCCTTCAAAGAGATATCCTTCCCGGATCGCTACTTCTGTAATTGCCGCACCAAATGGCATTCCGAATCCTTCCATATTATTTTCATCGGCCCCGCGGTCTACCAGCTTCAGCTTATGGATATTTCTCGCATACTTGTATTCAATAACTGTGTTGCCGTTTCCGTCCACTGCCACGGTCTGTGTTTCCGGTGAAGTAAAGCCTTCGTAACGCTTCACGTCCGGCGTCACTTTATCTTCCGGATATGCCGCAAAGACTTCCTCTTCATATAAGATATATGAATTTTCTTCCTCAACCGGTTTATCTAAGTCCGGATACTCTTCTTTATCTCCACCCGGATTTTCTTTTTCTGCATCTGGTAATTTTTCCATTAGATGCCGGACTGTATAGTTGACTTTCTGCTTCTCCCATTTTGCATAGACCGTCATATCTTTTGCCGGCATCGTCTGGCCAAATGCGTTCTCACATGCCTCGTCTGTATACCATCCTTCAAATACATAGCCTTTTCTTGTCGGCATCGGTGATGCAATCTTGTCACCATATCTTGCCGTCACTTCTGTCTGGTCTGGTTCTCCGCCTTTTGCATCGAAGGTCAGTTTGTACTCATTCAGATCATAGTACACTTTCAGTACAAGACTGCCATCTGCCTTGATCGTTCCCTTCGGCAGTTCACCTTTTAAGTGATAGACTTTCTCGTCAAAATCTGCTGCTTTTGCTGTGACTTCCTCTCCCATCTGTCCGGTCAGAGCTGCAGTCTCACTTAAGCTGTATCCGCTGTTATCCGTATTCTGCACGTAGTATTTCACGGTATAAGTAATGCCTTCCAGTGCTTTCCATTTTGCAATGTAGGTCTTATTCTCAGATGGAACTTTCTTTGGAACCCCAGCGCCTTCTTCGTCCTCCCAGCCAAGGAATTCATATCCCGGTCTGTAGACTGCCGGTGTCGGCATCATGGTTCCATATCGGTAATTTCCGTCTGCGATCACTTCTGTCTCCGTTCCATTCTCCGTCTCTTTTTCGGACTTGAATGTCTGTGTATATTTATTTCTTGCATAATAGTAATTGATGACCAGGCTGCCGTCTGCTTTTACAGTCTCCGTAAGCTGCGGCGGTGTTACAAATCCCGTACGCTCTTTTGGAACCGGGCTTACTTCCTCTTCCGTCCTGCCACTCATTTTGACCGGAGTCTGTGCTTCATAGGTTCCATTTGTTCCTTCTATATAATCTACGACTGTATAACCCACATCGGCTGCTTCCCATTTTGCATAGACAAGTCTGTCTTCTTCCGGCATGGTTTCCGGAATTGTGTATGGAATGGTAAGATCCATGTCCTCATACCAGCCGGCAAATGTGTATCCGAGTCTTATCGGATCTTCCGGCCTCTTGATCTCTGCGTTATATTTTCCGGTAATTGCATCGACGAAAGATCCGCCATTACTCTGGAATGCAATATAGTAACCATCTCGCAGGCGGTCCCAGTGAAGCTTGATCTTTCTTGCACATGGCTTCGTATTAAAGGTACCTTCCTGGTTTTTCCATGTAATGATCATCTCGCCGTCCTGCTCCGGCTCATCACCTGGATTTACACGGATAATATTGGTCGCCGGATCATACGTAAACGCACTGTTCGTCATGGAAATGTTGAAATACTTTGTATCATCTTCGTAAATCTTCTCGTAATATTTTCCGTCGTCCAGTCCGGTCTTCATATCCATGTACTGCATCTTGAAATATTCATCCGGGATCTGAACCGACTGAATCTCTCGCTTCATATTAATCTCGGCAACCTTATCCTGGGTATAAGCAAAATCCAGTACATTTTCCAGAACACCTACCTTATAAAGCGGCCACTCATTTTCGTAAAGTGTCGGATTATAGGTAAATGCATTGGACAGTGCCTGTGCCTCGAACTTCACTTCCAGATAAATACCGATTTCCAGATACATAGCTCCCATAGCACGGCTGCTTCGTCCTGCCGATGCCGTATACTTCAATTCGTAGTAGAGGTAACCCCAGACCTGTGCATAACCGCCCACATCCGCCGAGATACCGACACTGGCGATGGACGTTGATAATAATCCCACACGCACCATCAGTCTCACACCGGCTTTGATGCCAAGAGTTCCCATAGCATATGCCGTAAATTCATACTGCTCCTCTACCAGATCTATCGTATCATTGGTCGCCGTCCGCTCTTTGACCCGTACACAGAAGACATACTCTTTCGCATTCTTATACCAGTACGTCATTCCGATGGAAATGTTCACATTTGCGGAAACAACGAATTCCAGCTTCACCTGAATATCAATGATCAGAAGCACACGGAAATGCTGGTCTACCAGCGGACGCTTGTAGATTTCCACCCAGTCTGCCTCGTCTGCCAGAAGTTCCGAGTACCTCTCTGCCAGAGACTTGGATACGGATATTTCATCTCCGCCACTGACGAGACCTGATGCAGAATTTAGATAATCTTCGCCATTCTCCATCATATTCTTCAGCTCTTCGGTAATCTTGTTGACACCTTTTCGTAATTTCGAACTGGAATCAGATACTGGGTTTCCGGTTTCTGCAGTCTTGAAGTTGACATTCAGTCCGATTCCTGTGTATTCATATAATTCCAAAGATGCCGTTACGCGGTAATCTGCAATGTACGGAATAAATCCCCATGTTTTCCACACGGCTGAACCGTCCACATCGATGGATACTCGCACTTCCTGTTCAAATGTCGCCGTGATCATGATCTCGATGTCTGCGCCCCGGTTCACATGAACTGTAATCGGCACGCCGATCTCCAGTGCAAGCCTTAGTCCACTCACATCTCCGTCAAAATGTTTTAGTGTCGTGCCGAGATTCGCTTTTACTGTCGGTACTCCTAATTCCACACGGGAACCGCCTGCGGCTCTTGCCCTTCTCAACTGGCCATAGCCCTGGCTCTGAACCATGATGTCTGCATTCATATCTTCCTTGAGAGATTCCTGAAGCTCCTCAAAAGATTCTGTCTCCATTGCCGCATCGGCAACTCTTTCTGCCACTTCGAATGCAAATCCGCTGTCTACTGCCTGTGTCTCAATATCCTCTTCCAGCTCCTGCACATCGGTATCTTCCAGAAGGTCCTCCCCTTCTACATTTTCCTTCTGGTACACATCCATAGTCTGGTGCATATCTTCTTCGCTCACAGGTATATAGCTTACTATGTATCTTTCTCCTGATAACAGAACACTCGTAATCTCTCCATAGAGAGACACGGTTCCGCTTCCATTTTCTCCCATTGTACCTGTGTAAAGTGCCAGATAATCGCCCTCATCTACGGTTGTCTCACTGTCCAAATCCATAGCCCGGCTCATTGCATCATCACCAAAGGTCAGGTCGCTGACATTAATCGTTACACTGTTATTATCCGGGTCACCGTCCTGATCTTTGTCCATAGAAAGCGGCAGCACATCCGGCATAAAGAGCACGTCTTCCGGTCTGGAGCCGCGATATGTATACTTGTCCCCGTCCGCTCCTGTAATCTCGATAAATGACACATCACTGTTGTCACCAGAGGACATATCCATGGTCGGGATCACATCACCGGAATAAATTGCGACCTGGTCGCCGACTTCTAACTGCTTCTTATAAGTAAATGTTCCAGTCGTATCACTGCCTTCTTCGGTCAGGGAACCGTCTGTTCCAATCGTCATTGCCGCGATTGAAACTTCCTCTACTTTCTTTCCATTTACAGTCAGATTGGAAAGCTCTTTCTTATGAATATACTTGATCTCTTTATTTAACTCTACATTTTTGACTTCTTCGCGGTAGACCGTAAAATCATAGACACGGATCGTCGGGTCAAATCCTGTAAAATATAACGGCTTTTCCTGAAGCTCCAGCTTATAGGCCGCCCCCGGTGTCCATCCGTTCGGATTGCTGATCGTAAATGTATGGTCTGCTCCTTCGGTCACATCTACCGTAACCGTTTCGGAAGAATCTGTCACGTTTTTTATCGTGAAATTTTTCCGCACCTGGTCAGGCGTCATAGCAGCACTTGTATCCGTCACCGGAATCGTAAAATCTGCTGCCACATCATTTGCTCTGGCATAAGTCGCCATGGACACTTCTTCCATCGGCTGGTTGTCTGCATAAGAGGCATACAATGTCACATCACTCAGAAGACGATCCTTACTGTCCACATATCTGGTGCATGCTTCATCGTAACACCAGCCAAGAAATGTACTGGACTTTTTCACCGGTGCCGGCAGATCTTTCAGAACGGTTCCTGCCTGGTACTGCTCCTGTGTTACTGTGATCATCTGATCTGCCTGCTGCGGATTCTTCTTCGTGATAGTCCCGCCATTTGTCTCATATGTAATGTTGTACGCTGTATCCTGAAATGCAATGTCAAAAGTCAGGTGATCTGTATAATCACCTGTATAGTTCGGTTTGTCCAGAATGTTGCAGTCATATTCCTGCTGCTTATGGCTCTCATCTTTCGTAAGACTTGCAACAACCGAACCATTTTCCAGTGCCGAACCACTCTGCGGATTTCTCAGTTCATATGCAAGACTATGTAATCCACTCTTTAATTTCCAGTCATTTTCAGACTGGACTGTCACGCTCACATGATCCTTGTCATATAATCCACCTGCATCCGCTTTTATCGTAAGCTTATCCCCATCCGCATTGACCGTGTCAGACACTGATGTACATCTTCCCTTGTATGCTGTGCTGCCTGAGAATCTCCAAGTGTAAGATTCGCAAATGTGTAAAGCATATCTGCCGATAGCCGGAGCATCACATCATCGTGATCCAGATAATCTTTTATCGTCTCCACACATCTTTCTGCCTGAGCTGAGAAGAAATAATATTCTCCCTGTGCAATCTGTGCCAGTTCCTTATCTTCTATTTTCTCAATTGCTGCTGCAGCCTTTCCCGGTTGAAATGCACTTCCAACCAAAGGAAGGATGACTCTGTCAGATATTTTCATTTCTTTCACCACTTCTTATAAAATTATATTTTCTGTCAATATGGCCTTTATCAATGAAACTTTTCTACATAATAATTCTGTATATCTGTTAAAATATACGCCTCATAATATTCTACCGGAATCTCCTGATTGTCTTCCAGACAATAGGAAATCGCTTTAATTCTCAATAAAGGCTGACTTTCGTCCCGTTCCAGTAACCGGCTCACCGACACATCTGCTGTTGTAGCTTCCAGTGTCTGTCTCACCCGGTACATATATGTCCCATAGAATGAACCAAGCACTTCATATAAAGACCGGTTATTGAAGTCAAAAAAATCTAACTTTTCAAATCTTTTTGCCGGTAATACTGCTGTATTTAAACTATACGGAATACCATCTGCATAATAAAGGCTTTGGATTTCAAAAACCTCTTCTCCTTCTTCTATCTGAAGTTTATCTGCCAGATACGCATCTGCTTCTTTTTTTTCTAAAGACAACTGCTTCTTGCCCGGCAACTTTCCTTCGTTCCTTACAGCCTCTGTAAAACTATAGATTCTTGATCTTTTCTGATCTGCCAGTTCTCTCACAAAGCAGCCCTTTCCCTTGATCCGGTACAAGATCCCTTCTGCACACAATTCATCCATTGCTTTTCTCACCGTCACACGACTTACTTTATAACACTGGCACATTTCATTCTCAGATTTAATTACCTGATTGGGTTTTAAAATATTATCTTCGATCTGTTCTTTTATCTCTTGCTTGATTATTTCGTATTTGGTCATCTTACTTTCCACCTGTTCGCCATAATTCAAGAATGCCGAGGCATTCTTGTTTCTTACCACCTATAGAGGTGGGAGTCATCTCCCAGCTGATATAACTTTGGCTTATCGTTATAACGAAAAAAGCCACAGATCTCATACTCACATGAAATCCATGGCCTTGTTGATCTTTTATTATTTTAACATAAAATCCTTTATTTTTGTCCGTTATTATGCAGTTTCTTTTGCAATTTTTCTCCAGTTCAGGAAACCGTATGTGGAGTTGATGAAGTTGATTGTCTTCATAATGATAATCAGCAGTGCCGAGGAATCTCCCTGCATAAATACCATGATCCACATCACAATTGAAAGTGCATTTACAATTGCCCACATTGCCCACTGCTCTGAGAAACGAAGCAGATACAGGAAACTTGCCACAACCGATACGACCGTTGTCAGAGAATCCATAAATGGAAGATTTCCACCCATCCATTTCAGAATCTGCATGTATCCAAGTACTCCGATAATTGTCACTGCTACTGTTGTGAGCATAATCTTTGGTGTCATCGTGCGGAATTTTACTTCTCCCCCCTTTGTCATGTTCTTCTTCCATGTGAAGATTGCAATCGCACTGACCGGAATTGAGTAAATCAAGTTGTACATGACCTCACCGTAAAGCGGAATACCCATACAGTTAATCGCATATAATGCACTGTTGATAATTGCAAAATACAGACCGGCAACTTTACCTTTTGCTCCAAGCACCAGGTTCAGACTGCTTGTCAGTGTCATAACTAACATAAACAGGCTTTCTTTCTGAATTGCCCAGGCTGCCGTCTGTACAATCAGTACAAATGCAAGCCATGTTTTTTCTTTCCAGCTCCAATCTGCAAAAAATTCTTTTATTTTATTCATTTTCCCATTCCTCCGAAATTTTCTGAAATTCCTCTAGGTCCATAACTGGTCCAGATGTTCCTACAATTGCCGCTGCTGTATGATTTGCAAGCAATACGGCATCTTCTACTTTCATTCCCTTTGACAATCCTGCAATTATTGCCCCAATATGACTGTCTCCGGCTCCTACAGTGTCCACAACATTGGTCCTAACAGATGCGACCCTTCTCATTTCTTTTCCCTCATAGAACAAGGTTCCTTCTGCCCCAAGCGTAACAAATACAAGATTGCCACTCTTTTCATAAAGAGTTTTCACTGCTTCTTCTACATTTTCCCGCTGTGTATAACCCTTTGCTTCTGCTTCATTAATATGTAAGATTGGCTTTAATGCAAAGAGGTTATCCATTGTCTCTGATTCGATTGACGTAATCATCGGTCCCGGTGCAAAAAAGATATGCTTTTCTTCCACATTAGGCACAGTTTTCAACCACTGTGAAATGATTTCACCACTTTTTCCACAAACCTGATAGCCTGCGATGTAGATATTTTCATATCTGTCCATATCAATCCGGTTAAACCACTCTTTTTTGAAATGGCACTCCGCTCCCTGCACTGTGATAAATGTTCTTTCTCCATCAGCCTCTACAAGACTCAGGCAATAACCGTTATCCTCTCCCGGTTCTTCAATCATCGGCTCATATCCTTTTTCCTTCATGCCTCTGCGGATGATATCTGCAAATGAACCGCTTCCCACCGGCACACACAAATCATGTTCACATTTCAGATTTCTCAATGTGTTGGCAACATTGTACGCACAACCGCCAACTACCGTTTTCGTCTCCTTGCAGGGAATATCCTCCCCACTCTTTGGGAGACGTTCAACCTTCATCATCAGATCAACAATCGCAGCTCCGACTACTAGCGTCCGCATCCCAACAGCTCCCTTCCTTTTTCAAGAATATTGATATACTCCTCAAAATTTGTCTCCGGGTTTTGAACTCTTAAAAGCTCTGTGTACTCTGGCTTAATCTTTGAATAACCAACAAATGCCCCACATATAGCTGTTGCCATCGCTCCGATTGTATCTGTGTCACCACCAAGATTTGCACACATCAGACAACATTTATTTGGATCCTGTGTGTAATATGCAATGGAAACTGCTGCCGGAACAGATTCAATAATTCCAACTCCTGCTCCAATTACATCATAGATTTTCTTAGAAAATGCATCTTCATCGTTTGCATATTCTTTTGCAATCTGAACACCAATCTTTACTCTCTCTGCAAGTCTCGGGCTGAATGTCTCACAACCTTTTTCGTATCCGGCTTCTTCTACAGAAAGAATATCACTTAACACCTGCTCGAAATCATCATTGACAATTGCAGATGCAACACCTTCTGCAATCATAGCTGCTCCGGCGATTGTAACATCACTTGTATGTGTTGCCTTGGAAACTCCGTACACATAATCTATCAGTTCTTTTCTCTGATCTGGTGTAAAGAGGCAGCCGATTGGTGCAATTCTCATAGAACTTCCATTGGATAAAGCTTTGTTCGTTATCGCACTTGCATCTACTCCATCTCGGAAATTCGCCAGTGCAAGCTTAGAGGTCGGTCCTAAAATATTATTTTCAAATGCATTCTCTTTTTCAGCCCATTCCAGCATACGCTTTGCTATATCTGAAGCATTTGGCTCATAACCAGTTGCCTTCAATGAATCCAAAAGAACCATTGCCTGTCCAGTATCATCCGTGAACTGAGCTTTATTATAATTAAATGCAACATCATTCTCTTTTGGTCCGTCAATGAATTCTGTGATTTTTCCACCAAAGAATTTTCTTGCCCTTTCTCTACCCCACAATTCTGCCGGCATTCCCATCGCATCACCAAGTGCCATTCCATATAATGCTCCTGCAATTTTATCTCTTAATTCCATGTTTCTTTGCTCCTTTTAGATATGCCTTGATAGTACAGCTTGTATTGTTTCTTGTTGCGTTTATTTTATACATGTCGGTTATTTATGTCAATATACTTTCATATTTTTACAACTTTTCAGCATTTTTGTCAATTTTCATCGTTTTTTGAATAAATACAAGTCCGATTTTTGTCTAAAATAACAACAAGCCGAATTCCTTAAAATCCGACTTGTTGTTATTTTGATTTCCCTGTAAAATAAACACTTTCCTTCATGCTCGATATTCATCTGTACCTGCACTGTTCTTATAAGCTTTCAGCTTTCTCATATTCTTCAATGATGCACTGATGTTCTTTAGTAGCTTTATCGTAATTGATTGCTACAAGTAAAATATTCCCTGTGTAATCCAAAACCGAAGACGGATATTTCTTCTCTTTTATCTGCTCCATTGCTGTCTGAGCATTTTGATTCCATTTTAATTCAACAATTAATGCCGGATAATCATTTTTATATTCCGGTTTAGGAATAAACACAAAATCTGCAAAACCACGCCCCGTTGGCAGTTCCCGTACTGGTTTAAAATAATACTGCATCGCACTTAAATATGCAATTGTCAGCACACTACTCAATGAATTTTCATTGTGATACTGAATTACTGATGCGTATTCATTATGAATTTTTTCAATTTGGTTCGCGACTGCAACACTATCCATATCCAATGTTGCCTCCAGCAGATTTTCTGATTCCTGCTGGAACATGAGCATCTCATTCCATGGTTTACAATTGACTGCCGTAATAAGCTCCTGACGAATTTCTTCATTCGGAACAAAAGCCATTTTCTTTACCTGGTCATATCCCAGATACCCCAAATGAATCATGTAGGTCAACACATCGTCTTTACTCTGGATATTTACCGTATCATTTTTAAATGTTGCTGTGTTAACCTTGACTGCCGTCCCGGAAATCATCTCAATAATTGCCGTTTTCAGACCATCATAATTCATATTGATCAGTGGAACAATCGCTTCATAAGAAGCTGTTTCAGACCAGTAACTTTTATATTCACTATTCAACATGACACTTACAACAGCTCTCGGATTGTAGACCTGATAATCTCTCAACAGATAACCGTCATACCATCTTTTTACTTTTTCAAATTCCTGATGATATGATCCTGAAAGTTCTCTTACCTCTTCTTCTGTAAATCCAATGTATTGTGCAAGCTTACCCGGACTTAACATTGTAAATTCATCAAAATTATTCAATGCAGATTGCGTCTTTTCTTTTTTTATCGGCAAAATACCTGTCAGATAAGCCAGTCGAATATATTTTGTAGGCTCTGTCCCTTTAAAGAGTCCTCGTAAAAACCCTATATATTCATCTTGAATTTTTTGATCGGCCGCTTTGTCACGAATCAGGACATCCCATTCATCAATAATTACAATAAATTTTGTTCCGGTCTCTGTATTGATCTTCGATAATACCTCTGGTAATGATACAAGATTCTCTGTCAGCACATCAGGATAATATTCTTTTAATTCAGAAATTGTCTTTTCTGATATATAGGATACAATATGATCTGCTCCTCCTGCAGGTTCCATGCACCATTGAATGTCCACGTGAATCACATCATATTTATTTAAACGTTTCTCAAAATCTGGCGTTTTACTGATCTCCAAATTTGAAAACATTTCTTTCGAATCGCACCCTTTGCTATAATACGCCGTAAGCATATTAGCGGTAATTGACTTTCCGAATCTTCGCGGGCGGCTATTGCAGATATAGCCTTGTAACGTATTCATAACTTTGTTTGTATATTCCAGCAATCCTGTCTTATCAACATAAATTTCAGAATTAAGTGCAACTTGAAATGCTGAATTTCCAGGATTCACAAACATCCCCATATCTGCACACTCCTCTCTGCTATATAATAAATTCTTTCCATGTTTTCCTACAGTATAACATAAAAACACCGTATCAGGTACTGTGTTTCTATTTCGTAATCTTCAAAAAACGCCAGAACCGACATTTGCCGGAACTGGCGTTTCTTAATCCGAGAGCTTTTTATACTCCCATTTTATTCTTTTATCATTTTATGAATTATTTTCCTAGGCTGTCACTTTTTTATCTTCCGACTTCTCAAGGAGTTTCTTAATTCCCTGAATTGCTACAAGCACTCCAAGGATTAACAGAAGTACTGCAAAGATAAGCTGCAATGTATTTCCAAAATCCAGCCCTGTTGTCATGAATGCCTTTGTAAGTTTTACAATTGTCATTCCAAGTGCCGTAAATGTAACTGCCATCATAAATACCATTGGTCCCCAGAGCATGAATCCCTGACGTTTTGTCTTCTTTAAGAATACTGCGCAGGCTACAAGTGCCAGTACAGATAACAGCTGGTTTGCTGAACCGAACAGTGGCCAGATCTCTGCATATCCGACTTTTGTCAGGAAATAAGCAAGTACCAGTGTAATGATTGTTGCAAAATACTTGTTCGTTACTACCTTTAAGAAAGGACTCATATTCTCATCTTCCACATCTGAATCAATCCAGAACTCCTGGAACGACAGACGTCCGACTCTGGCTACTGAATCCAGAGATGTCAGTGCAAATGCAGATACTGCAAGGTTGATCAGTGTAAATACAAGTGAATGTGGCAGGCCGATGACTGACAGAAAGTTCGCAATTGCTCCTGCGAAAATCTGTGGCTGAGTGGTCAGTCCCTGTGCTGCTGCCTCACCTTTTCCAAATGATGCAACGGCAATCAATGCCAGAATTGCAAGCATACTTTCCATTAACATGGCACCGAATGAAACCGGAAGCATGTTTTTCTCATTTTTAATCTGCTTGGAAGCAGTACCTGATGATACCAGTGAATGGAATCCTGAAACTGCACCACAAGCGATTGTTACAAACAAGATTGGGAACATATACTGCGGATTTCCATTTGCATCCGGTATCGAGAATGCTGTAAATGCTTCAAGATTACATGCCGGATTTGCAACAAATACGCCAATAACAGCACCAAGGATCATAAAAATCAACAGATAACTGTTCAGATAATCACGAGGTTGAAGTAATGCCCATACAGGTGTTACACTGGCAACTAAAATGTAAGCAAAAATAATAAGATGCCATATATCAAGACTTACATAGATTGGAAAGTTAAGTCCAAGTGCAATTGCAACTACCAGTAAAATAACTGCTACTGCTGTATTTACCCACTTATTAAATTTTGAATATTTCAAGAAAAATCCAAGTGCCACTGCTTCTACGATAAATAACATAGAGGTTGTTGCAACAGCTCCATTTGCTACTACTTTTGTAACTGTTCCTGATTCACTTGTTGCGAATCCGTTAAATGTTCCGGCTACGACATCAGCAAATGCTGCGACAACCAGAATGCAGAACAGCCAGCAGAATAACAGGAATAATTTCTTACCTAATTTTCCAATGTACTCTTCAATGATGTAACCAATTGTACGGCCTTTGTTCTTTACAGATGCATACATAGATGCGAAATCCTGAACTGCTCCGAAGAATACACCACCAATTAAAATCCATAAGAGAACCGGAAGCCATCCGAAGATTGCTGCCTGAATTGGTCCGTTGATCGGACCTGCTCCTGCAATTGATGCAAACTGATGACCAAATACTACGTTAGTATCAGCCGGTACATAATCCACTCCGTCTTCTAATTCATACGCCGGAGTTTTCGCATTCGGATCAATGCCCCATTTGTTTTGGAGATAACGGCCATACAGAAGATAGGCTCCTCCGAGCACTACGATGGCAATTATCATCATAAGTATTCCACTCATAATAATCCCTCTTTCTTTATATTTTGATTATATATTAATCTCAGGAACACCAATCAGCATTTCTGAAATTATTATCGATCTTGCGTATATGTTTCCATACAATAAAAAAACGCCTTCGCTATCCTTTCGGATAACAAAGGCGGATTTATCTTCCGTGGTACCACTTTGTATTACTGCATTTATCACTAACTACAGTCTCTCATCACTGTCATTCTCAAACAGTTTCTTCTGTAACGTGAAGATTACGTCCCTGCTTACTTTAGCTCTGATGTTAAATATGTTAAGTATTTCAGAGGGATGCTCCCGGGTGATATCAAAAAATCCGTTCTGTCGCTTCGCACCACCCAACGACTCTCTGAAATCGCGTTCTCTTTTGTGACGTATCCCTTTCACTGCATTTCTTTTCTTTAACTATATTATGTTTTACACTTTTTTGCGTTAAAACACAAGAGACTATTTTAACATAATTAACAATAATACAAAGGACTGTTTGTGCAGTTTTTACAATTCTATTTTTTTGATATGAAATCTTGTTATATTTTATTAAATATCTCTACTGCCTTTTGTGCAAAGCGCTTCCCATAAATATTAAAATACTCTTTATAATTTCCCATTCCATTGAACTTTTCCATATTATTATTTACTCCGACCGGTCCAAGATGAATCACTGGCTTTCCACAAGCCATACCGCCTGAATAGCACAGCATTCCTTTTACCATCTCAATTGTCAAAATAGACTGAATGACCTGAGTTCCGCCACCATGTGTGTACTGCTCTGTTGCAAATGCGCCACCCATTTCCCCCGGAAACTCTAACTCTCCTGCTTTTTCAAACAGCCAATTATGAATCTGCGGTGTCATCTGTGCCATATAGGAAGGAGAACCTACTACAATTCCTTTTGCTTCCTTTACAAAATCTTCATCCACTTTTTCAATAGAAAATGCTCTGGCTTCTACTCCTGAGACTTCATTCATTCCATCGGCAATCCATTCTGCTGCCTGTTTTGTATTTTCAGTTTCTGAGTGGTAAATAACTGCAAGCTTCATAATAATTTTCTCCATCATTTGTGTATCGGTTTATATAGATTTCATCCCTTGTTCAAACGCCCCCTCAGAGGTCATGTTGCAAGCGAGATGTATGTTTAGAAGATTAAACGTATTTCTTTATTTCTTCGATCACAATTTTCAAAGCTTTGATCCGGGCATATTTCTTATCTACGGATTCCAGAATATGCCACGGTGCGTATTCTGTGTTCGTCTTTTGAAGCATTTCATTCACCGCAACTTCATATTCATCCCATTTTTCCCGGTTTCTCCAGTCTTCATCGGTAATCTTCCACTGTTTCTCCGGATTATTTTGCCGCTCTTGAAATCTCGCCAGCTGGGTATCTTTATCAATCTGTACCCAGAACTTAATCATCACAGCGCCCCAGTCTTTTAATTCTTTTTCGAATTCATTGATTTCATTATAGGCACGCTGCCAGTCATTTTCACTGCAGAATCCTTCCAGGCGCTCTACCATCACTCTGCCGTACCAGGTTCTGTCAAATATCGCAATATGCCCGCTTTTTGGCAGTCTCGTCCAAAAACGCCACAGATAATGTCTTGCTTTTTCATGCGGTTCCGGTCTGGCAATCGGTTGTACCTCATAACCTCTTGGATCAAGCGCCTCGGTAATTCGTTTGATATTGCCGCCTTTTCCTGCTGCATCCCAGCCTTCATATGTGATAATGACCGGAATCCTTTTCCGATAAAGTTTATTGTGCAGTTTTCCTAATTCTATCTGAAGCTGTTTTAATTCTTTCTTGTATTCTTCATCATTCAGTATTTTGTCCTGCAAATCAATATCTGCAAGACGTGGAATTGGTTCCAGCGGAAATACATTCTGCAAGATTGGCACCGAATGCGCCTGATTCTGCAATGCCACTTCAATGTTGCTCACCAGCGTCTCCATCACCTGCAGCTCTGCCCACTTCTGGTCACCTGCATCAATGATATACCATGGTGCGGAAGATGAATTTGTATCTGACATGTACTTTGAAAATGCCTTTTTGCATTTTTTATAATGTGCATTTTCCCACTGATCGAACAGGGAAACGCGCCATTTTGTATCCTTGCTTTCCAGAAGATCCTGCTCCCGTTCTTTTTGTTCTTTCTTCTCTATCTGCATAAAAAACTTCAAGACAAGATAACCGTTATCTGTCAGTTGTCTTTCAAAATTGCGGACACTTTCTATACGAGAAGCATATTCTTTTTCATCTGTTTTTCCCTCTAAATGCTCTCTGCAGATCTGCTCCAACCAGCCAGAATCCAGGAATGTGAATTTCCCTGCTTCTGGAATCTCCTTAAAGAATCGATATAAAAATGGATATCTTAGTTCCTCATCTGTCGGCTCAGACATTGTCACGACCTTGAAAAAGCGCGGATCAATATTCCGGATCACCTTACCAATCGTGCTTCCCTTTCCGGATGTGCCCCAGCCTTCAAAAAGCACAATTACCGGAATTTTATGTTCCTTGATCTTCATCTGTAAATCATACAACTGCTTTCTGGCTGTAGATAAACGTAACTTCATCTCATCCTTTTCCGGCATACGTGCCGGATTCCAATTCGTCAACATATCCGAGTCCTCCTTATTCTTATTCTTATTCTTATCCTTGTCTCTCTCTGTATCGTCCGATACTGCTAAATTTCATCCATTACTGCATCATTGATTACATCGTACGCATCTTCAAGTGCATCCAATGCTTCCATCAAAGTATCTGCTTTCTCCTCAGCTCCCTCCTCCTCATACTGATCCAGTACTTCCACAAGCGCATCTTTTACCTCCTGCAGCGCCTCCATGATTTCCTGCAGATTGTCTTCTCTATTTGCCATTGGTAAAATATTTATAATTTTTCCCATGTTATAATCTCCTTTCCCAGACCTTATAATAACTTTTCCGTCCATTCTTTCTCTTTAAATCCCGTCAACACAAGATTTTCTTTCACGATCAATGGTCGTTTCACAAGCATTCCGTTTGTCGCCAGAAGCCTCAACTGCTCTTCCTCGCTCATGTCAGGAAGTTTGTCTTTTAATTTTTGCTCTTTATAAAGCATACCACTTGTATTAAAAAACTTCTTTAGCGGTAAATCCCCATTCTCATACCACTGCTTCAGCTCCTCGTAAGTTGGATTCTCCTCCACAATGTGACGCTCCTCATAAGAAATGTGATTGGCATCCAGCCATTTCTTTGCCTTCTGGCAAGTAGAACATTTTGGATAATATAAAAATAACATCTTTTCAATCCCTCCGTAATAGTTTTTACTTATTTTTGCTTCTTTCCCAGCTGCCAAAATGCCACCGCACTTGCCGCTGCTACATTTAATGAATCAACGTCATGTGACATCGGAATCTTGACTGTGTAATCACACATCTCAATTGTCCTATCCATCAAACCTTCGCCCTCGGTTCCAAGAATAATTGCCAGCTTCTCTTCCTGCATAAGTTCCGGATTGTCGATTCCGACCGAATCATCTGTCAGCGCAAGCGCTGCCGTCTTATAACCCATTTCCCGAAGTTCTGTAATCGCCTGCCTGGGCCAAAGTATCTCCCGCTGGCAACGCATTTCATTATTGTCCTGAATAAATGTCCACGGAATCTGAAAAACCGTTCCCATACTGACTCTTGAGGCTCTCCTGTAAAGTGGATCACTGCATCCGGGAGTCAGAAAAACTGCATCCATGTTCAAAGCTGCTGCCGACCGGAAAATTGCACCGACATTCGTCGGATTCATTACATTTTCCAAAATGACGATCCGGTCTTTTCCCTCACACATATTCTGATAATCTATAAGCGGCTGACGCTTTAGGGCGCACAGCATTCCTCTTGTCAATTTGAATCCGGTCATTTTTGTCAGCACTTCAAACTCCGCTGTAAATATCGGGACATCTGTACTTTCAAACCTCTCCAGAATCTGCCTTGTCTCTTCATTTTCTTTCATCTGATGCTTTTCGACCAGAGCCGATACCGGGATATAGCCCGCATCTAACGCTCTGCCAATTACCTTCGGACTCTCCGCAATAAATAATCCAGCCTCCGGATTGTCCTTATTTATAAGCTGCGCCTCGGTACGTCTCGCATAAATATCAAGCTCCGGTGCAGAAAAATCATTGATTTCTAATATGTTTAGCATTTTGTCTGCAATTCCTTTCCCATGCTATTTTCTTCTATATGCTACTGAATTCTCCCTACACCACTCTTCTGCCTTATCAAGATACGCCTGACTTCTGTAATCATAATAAAGCTGACTGATTCCCAATTCATTTATCTTATCTTTAAAGGCTCTATAAGGATGTCTTTTTCTCAATGCATTCGAAAGTATTTCAGATACTCGTTCATTTCCAATCTCATATGCAAAATGTTCCAGAATATTTTTCGAAAAGTGACAGATATTCTTCTTCGACTTCTTCAAATGGACGAACCGTATAATCTAAGTCAATATGTAACTCTGGAATTTCTCCGTATTGTATTTCTCCAAGTAAATGTTCCAGGTCATACCATAGCATTGCATGATCTATTTCTTTGAGTTCTTTCTGTTCTTCCTCCGTCAAATCTGAGCCCAAAAATTTTTCATAAATTATGCCAAGCAAATGTTCTTCCTGCTCCTGATATTCCGGTAGTTCATTCTTAAATGGTGTTGGAACATCGGACATATAGCATTCACTTGCATCATGAAGCAAGCATGCAAGTACCATTCGATTTGACAGACCACGGGCTGCTGCCTCCCTGGCACAGCAAATACAATGTTGTCCCACCGACCAAAATGTCTTTACATGTCCATTTCCACGGCAAAGCATGGAAAGTGCATGTGCAATATCTTCAATCTGAATTAACTCCGGATCCGGATTTGTTGGTTCAAAATGTTTTCCTGTGTATGTTGTAATATATTCACTCATCATTTTCTCCTGTTACTTCATAGCCTCATACTAAAATTATTTTCTATGTACATATGCCTTGAAATCAATCACCTTTGCTGGTTTTCTTTTTGGGACAATCCCTAAACGTTCCATGTCTAATTTAAAAAGTTCCCTTGGATATCCATATGCGTCAAAACCATCTGTTACCATTCTATTTATGCCGCCAACGGATTTCTTACCGTGTGTTTTTGTAACAATCGTATCACCTGACATTCTAAAATACTGTTCTATCTGATCTTCTAAATAACCCATTTGTTGCATCACGCCATGGATCACACGACTAATATACAATGTATAATGATTCCAATTCCTTGGTTCAATATCTGTCATTGCTATTGTATAGCGATTGCTGGCATTTACTATAAACAGTACATTTCTTCTCTTTATTTTTGCCAAATGTGTATCCCAACAAAACACAAGCGATGTTTCTTTTATTTCACTAATCTTTGTTGCTTTTAATCGTTCTTGAACAGCCTTTGTTGCACCAATTTCCATATATATCACCTATTCTTATGTATAGCTTTTTCCTTCCTCGAATACTTCCATTATACCATCGAACTTTTCTTCTGGCATTAACCGATTATTTTATTAGTGTACTCTTCTTTCGCAATCCCTTGTGATTAAGAATTATTACAATTTTACCAAATGCAATAATTTCAATTTTTCTAACAGCCATCGAATTCCTTTTGCCAGGCGCTTCCCGGAATCTGCGAAATGTCCTCCGGGATTCCACTCTAATACTACCCGCTCTGCAAATGGATCTTCCAGCAATAATTTTTCTTGTTCCCTGGTGCGGTCTCCCACGGCTTCCATTACTGCGTTCTTCGTCTTTTCTTCCTTGCCTCCAAGGCTTAGATATACGCTGCATTTTCGCTTCAACTTATGTTCTCTCATGTAAATATCCCAATCCTTGAACCATAGAGAACCAGAACAACACGCAATTCCAGCAAATGTATCACATTCGTATGCCGCCCACAGCGCAAATAATCCTGCCAGGGAATAGCCTGCCAGCCAGTGCTCCTGTTCTTTCACATGATATGTCCGGTCAATATATGGGACTCCTTCTTCAAGTAACCACTTCAACGTCCTTGCGCCTTGTCCATCAAATGCTTCCGTTCCAAATGCCGCCGGTGCTTCCCAGGGTGAAAAATCCCGGTTCCAGTCTTCCACCTGAAATGCTACTAGCAAAAAGTTCTGTTCTGGCACAAGTTCCATCAAAGCTTCCCAAAAATGTTCTACTTCTCCTCCCTGATGCGGATACATGCCCCAGAAAATAACCGGACCTCCCGATCCATTCTGTACGATATGTAATTGTATATCTGCTACGATTGTCTCTGTCACATTTATCTTCTTCATTTTCATCACATTTCTGATTCCACTGCCATCCTTATCATTTTCTCAAATGACTGCGCAAACCGCTCATCATCTTCCTCAGTACGTTTCTTCGGCCCTTTTATATGATTTTTATGAGAACTTCTTCTCGCCTTCTTATTCAAATGCCGCTCCATAAGCATCTGATCAATATTGTCATTGGTGTACCATTTGCCAGACTGATGAATAGCAAATGCACCCTTTCCCAACGCCATCGCTGCCACTCCATAATCCTGTGAAACCACAATATCTCCCCTATGACAAATGCTGATCAACTTATAATCAACAGCATCCGCTCCGGCACCCACAACAATCACTTCACTGTACTCAGATGTCAGGACATGATTTGTGTCACATAATAAAGTCACCGGAATGTTGTATTTTTTTGATATGTTCTCAACTATGCTGACCACGGGGCAGGCATCAGCATCAATGAATACTCGCATGTTTCTCTCCTAAAACTCCTACTTTTTTCTATTTACAAATAGTGTACAAATCTTTAAAATAAGATATTAAGTGCTGATAGAATGGCGTTTATATTTAGACGCTTTAATCTTTAGGTACTAATTAAAATGAAAATGGGCTTCTTGTATGGTATCTGCTTGTCAGACGCTTTAGCCAAGAAGTTCTTTTATTTTCTCTTTTTCAAGTAATCGTGTATCATAATCAATCTTCTTATATTTATTCATAAACTTTAAGGTACTCTGCTCTTAATTCAGTTTTTATTATCCCTTCTTTTTCTTATACTGCTGATACAAAGTATATATAGGATAGTTACTAAATTCTTTCATCTGTGTATCATTAAAAGAAGAAAATATCTTCTCCGCTTCATCCATATATTCTAAAAGGATAAAAGCTCCTGCTCTATAATTCATATTATTTGCTTTTTCACTAATTGCAAATAGTTTTGCTTTATCCGCATAATTTAACTCTCCTTGCCGAATTGCAATTTGACAGCCATTAATAATACAAATATCCTGCTCTATTAAATCAGGATATTGTTTAAGTCACTCATTTATCTGCTCTGCAGTATAAAGCAAATCTTTCAATTTGCACTGATCATACGCTTTAAGCATCTCTAACATAAGACAGTTCGCTTGATTAAGTATATTCGACGAAATTGGTATTTGCTTAAAATCTTCAAGGATAATTGGCAAATAAATATTATCATATTTCGTAAAATCTTCTACATTCATTGTAGGAAACTGCGAAATACGTATTTCTCTTCCTTCAATTTTGTAATACGCTTCAAGATGTTTATTAAAATAATCGTACATATAATACTTTCCATCGGTATGTTTTATATATATGACCCCCAAGGACAAGTTCGATATTTTCAATGTATATAAGATATTTAAATCCTGAGAAATATCTTTAATCGGCTTCTGTTCATCTAAAGCGGTCATCAACAAATTAAGATTTTTCTCATCTTCATCTGTCCACTTATTTATTTCTAAATCTTTTGTAATATGCATTCTGTTAAGTAAATCTTGAATATTCTTTAACCAAAGCCCCCTTTTTGTTAATTCATTTAGTTTTTCTCTGAATTCCTCCCGGTTTAATGAAACCGGAATATCAATAGCTCCTATTTCAAATCCGCCTTTAGCAGCTATAGCAAGAACAAACTCTATTTTTTTAATTTGTTCTCTCAATGTCCCATCAATACTAAATTCCAAAGTAACAGGAAGCTTTCTTTTCTCTATTTCTTCTATCATCGGATATGTCATCGTTAAACAGTTTCCTATAACCGTTTTTACTGTAGAAATACTATAAATATTTTGATACTTGTCATAATATTTTACTCCAGCCACAGTTACATGCCTATCAAATTGTTGACAAGTCAAAACTTGAGAAATATTTTCACAATATTCAACAGGAATTCCTATTGGATTTCCTATTACATTAGCATAAATAGTAAAAGACTTTCCCTCCATTATCTTCGGCATCATACTAGGAACCACTTCTTCTCCGGTATGCACAAACTGAAAACTAATATCCTCCAATACACCTTTTTTGCTTAACTCTTCTATAGTCGGTAAATTAGTCCCTGCAAAACTTTTTTGTCTTTGTGCATTGGCATATGCATCATAAATAACTTCTATTTTCTTTTTATTGTCTGCCGGAAACTTTTTTAGTGATACATAGTAAGTATCTTTCTTTTGTTTAAAAATTTCCTTTATTCTAATTGGCAAAAGAACCGTATAATAAATCTGTAATACATCTCCCTTTTCTTTATCAATATATACAACAAAAAATATCGTTCCTCCATCCATCATATATGCGTTCAAATCATCATAAGAAACTCCATATTTTATAGATTCCTTTACTGATTTGACCGTAACAGCTCTTCCTTTTACCTGTGTCGGAATTCTTTTTATATTCTTCTTTGTATGTTTTACATTTTCATGGATATAAATATTCCCATCCCAGCATGGTTCTTTATCCCCATCATTTATAAAACTACTTAAAATATCCGTTTTAGATATCTCCGTAACAATAGCACTTGTTGCTATTTTTTCTAAATCCATTATATCACCTTTTAACATTGCATTATTAATAATTCCATATCGTATTTTTCAAAATAACGAGACTATATTTCATTCATCACCCGTTTTGCAATAGTGGTTATATATTGTCTTTCATAACCTCCCCTACTACTTACAGTCAACGTATATTTTCCTTCTCTATAAAATGACACTTGTTTTCTTAAATCCACCCTATATATGTTCCTATTCTCTTCATAAACTCTTCTTTTTTCCTCATACTTGATAGCTGTACATAATAATTATCTGCATCCATACATGTTCCTTTATAATCTTTACAAGCTTTTCCGATATAATCACCTTTTCTAATTACATAATTATGTCGAATAATATATTTCAAATCTTCGTGTGTTATATATCCCGAAAACTCATACAAGTATTTCTGTTCCTTCCAAAATTCCTCTTGTTCTTTCTCTCCCCATGTCCAAAATGAATTTGTTCTTTTTATAACGTCTTCTACATCGGGATTAATTCTTATTAAAACAATTTCATCATATTTATCATATCCTTTTTCTTGATTCGGAATATAATTTCCATTATCATCCCAATCAGCTTTTTCCAACAAAAGTAATTGCCCATAATATTTCGTTGACTTTACATTCATGACATGACCAGAACATGCTAAGTCAAACGTATCCCATATTCCTTTACCACTTACTGAAAAATCAATATTGCTAGGTTTTAACTTATGATTCAGCAAATAGTCATACAATGCGGTTTCGGCTAATTTCCCCTGAAGTGTATTTACATATATTTCTTCAGGCGTTCTTTCCTTTGTACCTCCACTTCTATTTTTTCGATGCTCACCAGAACCAAATGCCATTTCATGTGCAAATGCAACACATCTATTTACTAATTGCACATCTATTATCCCATCAGCTTTAAATTGTCTGCTACAGACAAACCCATATTTATGATCTGAAACTTTCTTTAAATAATAAAATTTTTTATTGTACTCATTACCATCTTTCATTTTTACTTCCAGTCTTCATCTTCTGCTTCTTCCATCTTCTGTTCCCAAATAATATCTTCAATTACTTTTATACACTCATCTAATTTATTTTTTATATCTTTCCCCCAAAATCTTATAACCGTCCAGCCCTCAAAAGTCAATTCTTTATTAATTTCATCATCTCTTCTACGATTATTCTCTATCTTTTTCACCCAGTACTCTGGATTTGTTCCTTTTTCTAACCTTGGTTTTAATACTTCCCAATCTTTTCCATGAAAAAATTCGCTGTCACAAAATATCACTATTTTATACTTTCCTAAAACGATGTCTGGTTTACCTGGAAGCTTTTTATCATTTTTCCGATAACGATAACCTTTTGCCCAAAGAGCCTTTCTCAACTGGACTTCAATTTTTGTATCTTTACTTTTTATATTCTGCATATTCTTATGCCGTTGCTCTTTCGTAAGGTTGTCCATACTCTTTCACCTTCTAAATTATTTGATAAAATCGTCTGGCAGATTTTCATCATCTATCCAAATAAATTCTAAATGAACATCTTCATTTTCATTTGTTTTATATAATCTCATACCATTAATACCAAGATCATGTAATTTTTTCTCTGTTAAAGGCTCATATTCTTTTAATTGAAAAATACCTTTCAAGATCCATTCACCTAAAATGGTTTGCTTTTCCACAGATTCAATTGCTTTTCCATCATCCTGAGCGATAAACGCTGGCAATACATCCCCTGACGGTTCAAACACTAAATTAAATTTTCTATCATCTTTGTCTAATAATAATTTCTTCGAATTGTCTTTAAATCTACCCACACCTGGCCCAAAGAAATCTGGATGCTCATCATGAAATATTCTTGAATTATGAATTGGAATGTACATTTCAGTTGCCGGTCTATAAACCAGTTTCCTAATATCCTGAACAAACTCTATATTTTCTGTCATATTTGCATTCTCAATAATCTCTTGTCTTAATTGTTCTTTTTCTACTTTCTTATCTGCTGATGGTGCTTTTTTTAGCATGTATTCGCCTAACTTGCGCGTTGTTCTATCTAATATACTTTTCTTAATAGTATCCTTATATGCTTCATTAATCCTATTTACCCGTCCTTCTCTTATATCACTCCCCATTTTAGAACCAACACCGTTAAAACTATTAAATCCAGAATATCGTTGTACATTAATTTTCCATGAATATGATTCTTTTACATTGCTTTCCGAAATTTTCTCAATTTTTTCTGTCTTTTCCCCATATATTCTATCTGCAATCTCTGAAAACAAACTATATGCATCTTCAGCATACCGTACCGGCCATGTCTCTAAAACAATTTCTTCATTATTGAATTTCATGTACAATTGACTATCTGCTGATGTATATCTATATGTATGTTTACCATCTGAAAATGTAAAATTGGCTGGATTTCTTGGGCTTGAACATCCTACAACTTGAATATGCTCAATATCAATTTGATCATAAGCTGTCTCTCCAACATGTATTTCTGGATCATGTCCTTTTTGAGATGGCATAAGAACATGATATACAGACTCAATTGCATCCCCCTCTACAACTTTAAAGCCTTGCAAATTTGCTATAGATGAACGGATTCTTTCATTCCTTAAAATGGAAATATTAACAGCCAGCTCTTTATATAATCCTTCATTTTCTTTATTGATTTCATTCTTTGTCTTAAATGTTCCATCGCTCTCTTTTGCATTTTCCTGCATTTGATTTATAAGAGATGCCCATTCAGTTATATTAGCCTTAAATTGTGCAACCTTCTGATCCCCAGAATTAATTCCAAATGTTTTTATACCAATCAAGTATTTTTTTAACTGATTATCTGCACATTTTTGACAAATCGAAACATCATATGATGTATTTCCAATATCTTCAGCGGATGCATGAAATGCCTTTTGAAAAACTGTTTCTTGATATTTCGAATTAATTATTGGCGCTGGAATATCCTCACTATCCTCAGTTTTCTGCGCAAACATTTCTGTTAAGCTTGCAAAGGCCAGCATCATTCTTTTGTACTCATCTCGATCTTTACGTGACAATTCATCCCACATATCTTTTCCTCCATTTAACCACAAAAAGACAGAACACACCCTTTTGCGTATCCTGCCTTTTTCTTATTCAACAACTTCTTTAATATTTCCTGCAATTCTTTCAATAACGGAAACACACACACTATTCCCCGCCTGCTTATATAAACGTGATTCACTCATATTAGTTGGTAATTTAAAATCCTTCGGAAAACCTTGAGCATTAAAACATTCCCTCGGCGTCATTTTTCGAATTTTATTATCATCAGTATGAATCAAACAAACATTATGTCCCCCTTCACCTTGATTAGCTGTCAAAGTAGGTACTACACCTGATTTGTTCTTCCGTACATATTTTCTTCTCCACTGATAAATTGCTGGATTAGATTTTTCGTCATTTCTCATAGCATTTACAAGCTGTTCATAGATATCACCCTTATATTTTCCTTTTACATAATAATATTTATCATCAACTTTTGATGCAAAATCTATGATATCTCTTACTGAACTGTTAAGCGGAATAGACAATGGCCAATGAAATTTATCATAGTCTTCTTTATCTCTAAATGCAACAATATATATTCTCTCTCTATTCTGAGCAACATTTCCATAATGCATAGCATTTAAAACCTGAGACGTATATTTATATCCCAAAATATCTAATTGTTCACAAATAACTCGGAATGTATTTCCATTATCATGGCTCACGAGATTTTTTACATTTTCAAAAAAGCATACTCTTGGACGCTTGTCTTCAATGATTCTAGTCAATTCAAAAAATAATTCTCCACGCCCCTTTTCATCGTCGAAACCTTTTCGATATCCTGCAATACTGAAAGCTTGGCATGGAAAACCAGCCAGCATTACATCAAATTCTGGTATTTCATCCGATTTCACTTCCCTGATATCACGAACATCTACTTTTACATCTGGAAAATTAAGTTCAAATGTTTTTGAAGGGTAACTATCAAATTCATTAGCATATACTGTTTTAAATCCACCTGATTCTTCAAATCCTAAATCTATTCCACCAACTCCTGCAAAAAACGAAGCACACTTTAGTTTTGTCACGCCAAAATCCACCTTTCAGTTCTTTGCGGCACGCCGCGATTTTTAATATAACATCTTTTACTAAAATATTCAACATTTTTCGAACAAACATTTGTTTTTATGTATTATTACTTATATCTTTTCGAAAAACTCCTCGTCTATTTCATATGTTATTACTTCCCTAACACCAATTCCATATTGAGCAATTTTATTTATAAACTCTTCTCCATCAATCAAATCTATCTGCTGTTTACCAGGATTTGATGCTTCTTCCTTCGCAGCTTTTGTGAACACTCCGGTAGTAATAAACACGCCTTTTTCAATATCTGTCGTAAGAGATCCTCTAAAATCTCTTATATCACTTGCTCCTACCGCCCCTTTATATCTTTTACATTGAAATGCTACATTAAAACTAAAAATCCCATTGATTTTTAATTTTCCAGTTCCATCTATGCCGCCATCTCCAGATTTCTTTGTGACCTCTACCTGTGTAAAACCACACTCACGTAAAACTCTTTGAGTCAATCTTTCAAATCCATATGGATCCATATTTTGAAGGACTTCTGCCAATCTTTGTCTCCACGGTTTTATTTCATCCGGATACTCTGTTTCATCATTCTCTGCAATACCATCATCTGGATTTTCGCAATTTACTTCTTCGATTTTCCTTCTTCCTTTTCGTCTCTCAGCATTTCGATTTGCAGTATATGAAACAATTTCTCTGGCATCCAGTTCAACACCAGTTGTATAATCAGGCGTAATTGACCAGACACTCCTAGCACTATTAATTATTACACCAAAATTCTTCAAATAAGTTCTAGCCCATGCCAACTGATATTCTAATTCCGTTTGACTTTCGCTTCCCAAATGAGATTCATCTACAACTTCATCTGATAATTGTAAATCTTTTATAACCTGTTCACATATCTCATTGTTTGTACCAGATCCACCAAGCTTTATCAACGCTTGATATGTTGGCACAATAAGCTCTGTATAAGTTGGAGATAATATTTTTTTATTTCTGGACATCATAAGACCTTCCTTTTGTATAATTAATCTAATTATACTCTGTCCCTCTTTCCTCTACAAGATCTGATTTACAATTGCAAATTATCACTATAATTTTAACAAATTCATTATCAGTTTTACCATCACATCTTTTTCCTCTGCTTTTGATTCCGCAATCATTAACGTTATTGCTACTAAAGCTCCTTCACTGAGTCTCTTTTCTCCATCTTGAAACAACGCATTATTCTTGTCTAAAAATTCAAGAAACAGTGATGCTGCAATTCTTTTACAACCATCTGCATACAGCTATTGCTCAAGCGGGGTGCTCGTTTCTTTTTTATATTCACCATATCATACAAATATAGGTTCCCATCTGTCGCATGCCTAATCAACATTTCAATCCTGAAAACATTAAACCTTTCAAGTTCCCCAGCATCACTCTCGTAAACAGGAAGTGCAAATCTTGTAGTAAATCTGTACCAACTATATTTTCCTTTGTAATTTTCTTGCCATCTTCTATTTGTTGCACACGGAAAAAGCATTTGAATCCCTTGTGTTGCATTTGCTTTTGCTTTCGCATTGCTCCAAATAATCTTCTCGTATCCTTAGATTCCTTTGACTCTCCTGGAAAATCAGAACTTATAAATATTTAATCTGCAGTTTCAACTACTTCATAGCAATCTCCTATGCATTCCTTCAAATATTGTTCAACCTCTTTCCAATTAATATTTCTTTTTCCTTTAAAACGAATATCCGTAATCACAACTATTTGTCCGCCATCTGAATCAGATATTATATTTATTCTTTTATCCACCAAAACGCTCCTTTCTCACAACAGACGTATTGCGTTATGTTGGAAGAAAAAAATAAAACATTACAATTAATAATAAACAGTCATTAGTAAAATTGTTCTATTTACCTGTTCTTTCGATTCAACATTCTATCTCTGCTCTATACTTTAATAAACGTAACAGATAATCCGGAAGTTCTCTTTTCTCTGCTTCCCAATCTTGAACGGTACGATACGGAATACCATAGTAATCACTAAATTCACGTCTGTTCATTCCCATTTTTTCTCTTAATTCTTTTACTTCTTTTCCTCTACTCATGATAAAACCCTCCCATCAAAATAACGCATTGCGTTATTTTTATAGTACACGATATATGCTATGTTGTCAATCTGCTATATTCTCACCTCTCATCATATTTTCTCCCATATATTTTTATAAAATAGAAAAAATCGGCCCGATATTCGTACTATGCTTCGCTTATATTCATATATGGATAAGTTTTCAAGCCTTGACCCTTGAGTCATACTGCTCTACCAGTCTTTTCACTTCTCCTTGCATCTGTTCTACAACTTCCTCAGGTGAAAGTATTTTCACCTGTTCGCCCAATGAGAATACCCATCCAAGGAACTGCTTGCTAACGTGTACATCTACATTTACAGTAAAATGATTTTCGTCTGCCGGTATGAGCATAATGTCTTTTCCAAATCGATCAATGATAACTCCGGCCAGGCGGTTATCTACCAGGAGCTTTACGGTCTTTTCTTTTCCGCCGAACATTCCGAAGCTTTTCTTTGTATAGTCTGCCATATCCAGTTGCTTAAAATGTTCTTTCCCTTCGCGTGCTTCTGTGGACATTTTGATACGAAGCATTTTGTCTACCCGGTAATGCTTAATCAGTTCTGCCTCTGAGTCATATCCGACGAGATAATAATTTTCATCGTCCCAGGAAAGTCCCCATGGACTGATATGATACCAAGCACCATCATGTCGTAGTTCCATTTCTTTTTTCACATTCCACTGATAATACTGGAACTTGATTTTCCGATTCTCTGATATGGCATTATGAATCGCATCAACTGTATAATAAATACTTTCGTTCATGGCCTTAATTCTGCCGGACACATAGACTTGTCGCTGCAATTTCTGTGCGTCATATTTACTGACCAGCTTCTCCAGCTTTTTAATCAGTGTATTTGTCTTCTTTTGGGTGATGAATTTCGAAGACTGGATTGCATCTACCAGAAGCTTTAATTCCGGAAGTTCGAATGGTCGCTCTACCACATGATAATGATAGCGGTTTCCAACCGGCTCGCCTTCCACTTCTATCCCCAACTTTTCCAGATCTTTCAGATCATTATAAAGACTTTTCCGGTCTGCAGTGACTTCGTATTCTTCCAGCTTTTCCTTAATTTCCGGCATCGTGATATAGTGCTCTTCATCTGTATTTTCTAACATGATCTGTGCAAGTCGATATAATTTGAACTTCTGATTCTTTCCTTTTGGCATCGCAGCCTTCCTCCTCACCTGATGATAGTTTGATTGTATCACAGATGGAAATAATATGGTACATTCAACTCCCCCATAAATGAAAACAGGCCGGCCTTTCGGCCAGCTTGTTTTCATTTATTTTTCTTATTCTCTTATAATAATTTCAATCTTCTACGAATAATTCTCTGTCAAGATTTATTTCACTGCTCCACCTTCTACAACCAAATCCTCTTCGTAGTCTTTTCCGTAAGTGTCTACAAGTGTCTCTTCGTAATCTTTGTGGAAGAACTGTTCATCACCAAGTGATTTGATTTCCTCATTTACCCAATCAAGCAATGTATCGTTTCCTTTGGATACTGCTGGTGCAATGGTGTCTTTATTTCCAAGTTCAGAGATTCCAACTGTGTAACCTTTGTTCTGAAGTGCAAATGCGATAACCTCTGTGTTGTCGTTTGCCCATGCTACACCATTTCCATTTTCCAGAGCGTTCTTTGCTGTTGCGTAGGAATCATATTTCTGAAGTGGAATGTCCGGATAATTCTCTGTCAGGTAAGTCTCTGCTGTTGTTCCGGAGATGACGATCATCTGGTCTTTACTGTTCCAGTTGTCCAGGCTCTTGATAACGTTGCTGTCCGGAGATACAACTCCAAGTGCTACGTTCATGTATGGAAGTGCGAAGTCTACTTCTTCTGCACGCTCGTCTGTGACTGTGAAGTTTGCAAGGATCAGATCAACTTTTCCTGTCTGCAGATACTCGATACGGTTTGCAGCTTCTGTAGATACAAAGTTGACTTTTACACCGAGATCTTTACCGATTCTGTTCGCGAAGTATACATCATATCCCTGATATTCACCGTTTTCATCAACATATCCAAATGGATTCTTATCGGAAAATACTCCGATATTGATTGTTCCGTCTTTTTTGATTTCATCTAATGTACGATAAACAGTTCCGGAATCTTTTTTTGCTGAGGAATCGCTTCCTTTAGAATCATCGGAGCTTGAGCTTCCGCATGCTACAAGTGCAAATGTACTTGCGACTACGGTTGCCAGTGTAATTAATTTTTTCAGTTTTCCATTTTTCATAATACAAACTCTCCTTGTCTCATTTCTTATATCAAAACTCTTATGAGTCTTGCTTTTTCTAAAAATTTCCCGTTACAGATGGATTCAAATATCTCTCTTTACAGACTCAAATGTAAATGTATTCAAGAATTTTTTCGCCCGATCTGTCTTCGGGTGTTCGAAAAACTCATCTGGTGTTTCATCTTCTTGTATTTTTCCGCCTTCCAGAAATATGATCCGGTCTGCGACAGCTCTGGCGAACTGCATTTCATGGGTAACAATTATCATCGTTCTGCCTTGCGCTGCCAGGTCTAAGATTACGTCCAGTACTTCACGGACCATTTCCGGGTCAAGTGCTGCTGTTACTTCATCGAAAAGTAAGATTTCCGGGTGCATGCACAATGCACGGACAATTGCAACTCGCTGCTTCTGTCCTCCGGAAAGCTCTCTTGGATAACTTCCGGCTTTTTCTTCCAGTCCAACTCTTCTAAGAAGCTTCATGGCTTCTTCTTTCACTTCATCTTTTGAGCGTTTTTGGACTTTCGTAGGTGCCAGTAAAATATTATCTAATACAGTCAGATGTGGAAACAGATCATAGCTTTGAAACACCATTCCTATTTTCTGTCTGAGGCGGGTCAGAGATTTGCTTTTCGGGTCAATGACCTCACTTCCCAGTTTGACCACGCCGCCTTGAATTGGCTCCAGGGCATTGATACATCGAAGTAATGTACTCTTTCCACAGCCACTTGGACCAACTACCACAATGACTTCGCCTTTCTTTACGTCAAGACTTACATCATCTAAGATGACTTGATCTCCATATTTTTTTATCAGATGTTCTACTGTAAGTAATGTCTCTGCCACAATCTATCACCTCCATCTTCTTTCCAGATACTTTGCAAGCATACTGATTGGCCAGCATGCGAAAAAGTATAATAAAAATACTACAAGATAAATGCCAAATGCAGCATTTGGACTGCTCATTCGATTTGCCTCGATGATCTGCTGTGAGACTTTCAGCACTTCCACCACACCGATCATCAGGATCAGGCTTGTAGTTTTGATCATTCGTGTGATTAGATTGATGGATAGCGGAATGAGTCTGCGAAGTGTCTGCGGAATGATGATGTACCAATAAGTCTGCACTTTGCTCAATCCTAATGCCTCGCTGCTTTCATATTGATGTTTCGGAATACTGATAAGCGCCCCTCTTACCAGGTCACTCATTTCAGCTGCTCCCCAGAATGTAAATACTATAATTGATGCATTTTCTCCTGATAAGTCCCAGCCAAACGCTCGCGTTGTCCCGAAAAATACGAGAAATAACAGTACCATTTGTGGCATGATTCGTACAATTTCCAGGTAAATGCGAAGAATCGCTTTGGTAATTGGATTTTTCCAGGTCATCAAAACTCCCAGTACGATTCCAAGTGGAATGCTTATGACTACGGAAATCAGGCTAATCTTCAGCGCCACTCCAAGTCCTGCCAGCATTCGCATGAAGTTCTGTCCTTTTAATAAAACACTAATCCCCAAATCCGGCATAACGCAGCCTCCTTTCCAAGAGACTTCCCAATATCGAAATTGGAAGTAAGATCAACAGATAAAAGACTACCAGTAAAAACAGGCTTTCTGTTGTCTTGTAATAAAGTCCGATTAAGTCTTTTGCGGTAAACATAAGGTCCATAAGACTGACTGCACTAAAGACACTCGTTTCTTTCAAAAGAAAGATTACATTTGCCATAAAGGCCGGTACACTTATTGAAAATGCCTGTGGCAGTACCACGTACCGCATAACCTGCAGTCGGTTCATGCCAAGGCTCAATGCGCTTTCTGTCTGAACCTCTGCGACTGTCTCCAGTCCGCTTCGAAACGCTTCTGCCATATAACTTCCTCCAAGAAATGTCAATCCTGCGATTCCACATGTCTGCGGATCTGTCTGAATTCCAATCTTTGGAAGTCCATAATATATAAAAAATAATTGTACAAGCAGTGGTGTATTTCGACTGAGTTCGATATAGACCGCTACAATTTGTCTTGCGGCCGGTACTTTTTCATACTGGATGATCGCACAGATCAGTCCGACGATAATCGCACAGATAACTCCGGCTAATCCAAGTTTTACAGTCAACAAGGCAGCTCGTTCATACATTGGCAAATATTTGATAATAAATTCCCAGTTCATTGCCTTACCCCTCTCTCACGATTTTTAATCTCTTGCTCCTTTCGATTTCATGAAAGCAATGTTATCACTCTTTTCCTAGTTAGTCAATATGTTTTGTATGAAATGTTGGATTTTTTCCAAATCTATAATCAATAGCTAGCTATAGATGTTGGCTATAGCAGTTTAAAGTAAGATACGCTTTGCCGGCATCATAGATATTTTTATCAACATTGCCTGATTCTATTATATGCATACCAACTTATATAAGTTATGAATCTTCAAGAAACAAAAAAAGCCGACACTTTGCATTCTTCGCAAAGTGTCGGCTTTTTTCTACTTTCTGATATCCACAACTCCTGCTTCCAGCATACCTTCGTTAAAATCATAGGCACCGCCTTCACCATCCAGATTCAGGTACATATCCGCCAGATTATCTTCATTGACGATCCATGCCATGTTGACCTGAATGCTCTCGCCCGGTTGCAGATACGAAATATAATTACCACCATTCCCATAATCTTCTCGCACACTACTGTAGGTCATTTCTGCAGTATGCGCCACGCCGTCCCAACTCACACGGTCATATCCGTTACCGGACTGTTCCATTGCATTATAAATATGATATTCCCCGTTTTCATGATGAATCAATGCCAGATTTCCGATATACAACATGTGCTTGATTTCCTGATCTGAATTATTTGTATACGTGACTGTTGCATAAACAAGTTTCTGATTTACATTTTCTGTCTTTACGACCTGATCTACTGTATTGACACCATCGCCGGATTTGATATAAGAAACTTTATTCTTTACAAGTTTTCCGTTGGAATCGATTACATTTTCCCATTCTTCCGGTAAGTCTGCACCGTTAAGCAACTTCAGATCATCCGCTGTCTGAACTGAATCTACGTGGGCAGAAATTTTATCATTTACGATATTGTTTCCGTCTTTATCTTCTCCTGATACAGATAATGTAAAATCTTCGCCAATCTTGTACACCTTTAATTTATCCTCAGACACAGACGTTACCATTTCATCTCCGGTCTCAACGTTCGGGTTGACCTCATCGCTCCAGGTATACATCTTCGCTGTTTCCATCATCTTGTCATTTTCTGTAATCTCAAGATTTTCTGCTACTTTCACAGCATCATCTTTCGATACATCATCTCCGATATAGATTGTGATCACACGGTATTTATCCGGGCATAAGAGATAGATTCTTTGGTCAAATGCACCTTTTTCAGTCTTTAAATTGTTATATTTCAGATATACACCTTCGTATTTGCCAAATGTTCTCTCCTCGGACTCGACAACATTTTTATTTTCCAGTGCCTGATTCAGATCATCATTGTCCAAAAGTACGGACGCAAAACTAAATCCACCCATACGTTTGCTTTGCGGATATTCCAGATGTGACTCGTCTACCCATTTCATGCCATCCGGAATATATCCGGTCTTGAAATCAATATCGTGAATCTGCGCCGGAAGATCTGCTAATTTATTTTCTGATGTTATCCCCGTCTTCACACTGTAATCGCCCTGTTTTTCCACATACATGCGGTACATTTTCACACCCGCATAAGCTGCTGTGGAAGTTGCCAGCACGCAGACCATTGCTGCCGCTGCCACTCTTGCACCGTTCCATTTCTTCCTTTTCTTCGGAATCTGTATAATTGTAGTTCCATGAAGCTGTCTGTCTACTTCATTTTGTATCATTACATGGATAAAATCCGGAGTCTCCGGAATATTGTTTTTCATATCTTCAAACCTCATATCGCCGCCTCACTTTCTCGCAGATTGCATCTAAGTTTTCCTCTTGCCCTGGCAAGTCGTTTCTGTACTGCACCTTCTGTAATATCCAGAATCTGTGCGATTTCCCGGATATTAAAATCCTCAATATAATACAAAATTACCGGAAGTCGCAATTCTTCTTTTAATGCATTGATTGCCTGGTACAATTCACTGTAATCAGCCTTTTCCTTTGTCATCATTATTTTTTCTGCCTTCGTCTGCTCATCCATCATATCCAACGAAGTCAGTTTACTGGATTTTCGCAAAATGGTATAACATTCATTGATCAGGATCCGAATCAGCCATGTTTTGGCATATTTGTCATTTTTCAATGTTTGAATCTTGGAAAATGCCTTTACAATCGTATCTTGAATGGCATCAGCACAGTCCTGATCACTGTATAAGATTGTCTTGGCTGTAGAATATAACTGCCTCTCGCAGTCGAGAATCAGTACTCCCAATTGCTCTTTTGTCACTTTAACACCACCTTTATATCGGCCGATTTATTTTTTCTTACATAGATTAGACGCATATAGATAAAAAATATCCCGAAAAATATGAAAAAAATAGCTGCCCTGTATCGTAAATATTTTCAGGACAGCTATCTTGTGATAACGAATTATGAAATTTTCCCTGCCTACTCTGCTTTTTTTATAATTCCAACCCCTATTGGATATGGTCCTGTGTGTACTCCGATCGTCGCACCGATCTGGCGGATTTCAATCTCTTCAATTCCAAGGCGTTCTTTTACAAGATCTTTTAACATCTCCCGGAATTTTACTGCCTCCTCATAATCGTATCCATAGCCGATGCAGAAGCTGTACTCGCCTGGTTTTGCATGGATTTCATCCAGATAATCTTTTGTCATCTCCACAACCTTTTTCATGGATTTGATGCGGTTTCTTGCAAGTCCGGAACTGAAGATTTCCCCTTCTTTCAATGTGATCATCGGTTTTATCCCCAGTGCACCTGCTGCTATCCCCGCAAGTTTTCCGATTCGTCCGCCATGCCTTAAATAATCAATGCTTCCGATTGTAAAGAAGATCCGGCCGGTCTCACGGATAGGAAGGATTCTTTCAATGATTTCCTCATAATCCAATCCCATGTCACGCATTCTGCATGCCTCCAGTACATAAAGTCCCTGAAGAACGGTATTGACCGTGGAATCAATAACTGTGATCCTGGCTTCTGGATATTCGTCCTTTACCATCCCTTTTGCAACCGTTGCAGATTGCAGGGAGCCACTGAATTTTGTCGTAATACAGATGCAGATCACCGGAATATTTTCCTTTGCACTTTTTACAAATGTCCGATAAAAATCATCCACTGACGGCATAGATGATTTTGGAAATACATCCGGGTGGTCTACCATTTCCTGATAAAATTCCCGAATTCCAATCTCTTCTATTTCTTTCTGATAAGTCTCACCGTTAAATGATACATAAAATGGTACAACTTCTATATCATGTGCATCTGTGATTTCCTGTGGAAGATCCAGTGATCCGTCACTGACGATCTGAACTTTCTTTTGCATAACTACTACCTCTCATCTCATGAAATTACGATTCTATATTGTTCTGATTTCCTTTGCATACCCCGAAAATATCAGGGGTACAGAATGAATTATTCTAATACATAGTTTCTAATACTACTTCTTATAGAAACGTAAAACAGTATAACACAAAGGCAGTATTATGTACACGCTTTGGGCAAATAATTTTCTAAAATTTTAGAATTAAACCGTATGCTTTAAGTTTGGATCTCTTGTCACTTTATACTTGATTTATAAATCTTAAAAATGCTTCTTTTCCTTCTGGTGTCCGTTTGTAAACTCCGGCCTGTTCCAGAACCTTTGAAAAGACAATTCCTGTCTCTTTTTGAACGATTTCTTTTACATTTTCTGCTGTAATTTCGTAGTTCGCTGCAATATCTGCCGCCCACTTTGCATGAGACTTGGTCAGCGGATCTTCTGTCATATCCTCACCGGAAAGGAGTTTTTCTTCCACTGCCTCCAGCTCTTTTTTCAGACGTCCCGGAAGAATTGCCAATCCCATAACTTCAATCAGGCCGATATTTTCCTTCTTAATATGATGGAACTCTTCATGTGGATGATAAATTCCAAGCGGATGATCCGGCGTTGTCAGATTGTTTCGAAGCACCAGATCTAATTCAAAATCTTCTCCTCTGCGACGGGCAATTGGGGTGATTGTATTGTGAGGTTCTCCATCTGTCTCTGCAAGAATCATAGCTGCTTCATCTGTATACCCACGCCAGCTTCCAAGAATTTTATCCGCAAGATTAATTAATCTTTCCGGTTCTTTTGCATTTAAACGAATAACAGACATTGGCCATTTTACAATTCCTGCTTTTACATCTTCGTATCCTTCAAAAGAAATCTCCGTCTCAATCGGTGCGCGTTCCATTGCAAATGTATAATGTCCGCCCTGGAAATGATCGTGCGCCAGAATGGACCCTCCAACAATCGGAAGATCTGCATTGGAACCAACAAAATAATGCGGGAACTGTCTTACAAAATCTAATAACTTCGCAAAGCAGGCTTTATCAATTTTCATCGGTGTATGCACTTTATTAAAACAGATGCAGTGTTCATTGTAATATACATATGGAGAATACTGCAAATACCAGTCAGTATTGTTGATTATCACTGGTACAATACGGTGATTCTGTCTTGCCGGATAATTGAGTCGTCCGGCATATCCCACATTCTCCTCGCAGAGCATGCAGCGTGGATAATCGGAAGCTGGTTGGTTTCTTGCTGCTGCGATTGCTTTTGGATCTTTTTCCGGTTTTGACTGGTTGATGGAAATGTCAATCTCACCATATTCTGTCTCGGTCTTCCAACGGATATCTTTCGCAACTCTGTCCTTTCGGATATAATTCGTGTCCTGACTGAACTGATAATACCAGTCCGTTGCCCTCTGGGAAGATTCTTCCTGAAGTTGTTGAAACTTCTTCATCACCTGTACCGGTCGCGGTGTCAGACTGCCCATGAGTTTTGTATCAAAAAGATCGCGGTATACGACTGAATTTTCTTCCAGTACGCCACGCTCATATGCATCATCGATCAATGTGTCCAGTATCTCTGTCAGACCAGCTTCTTTTCCCTTTGCTGACTCTTCCCATGAGAAAGAATCTGCCTGCATAACCTCCAAGATCCGGTTTACTGCCCATACTTTTTCTTCCTGCTCGATCAGCCCTTTCTCCAATGCATAATTCACTAACGCAGTAATTGCTTCATTTCGATTCATCTCATTTCCCCCTCACTCTTTAAAGGATAAGTCCACCCGCCGGACGGATACTCAATACATGACAGCATCCTTCACTCAACATAGTTTCCATCGTTTTCTTAAATTCACACACATCTTCCACCGGGACAAATGCCTGGATTGTTCCGGCAAATCCACCTCCATGTACGCGGCATGCGCCCTTTCCATTCAGCGCTTTCTCAGCCACGGCCAATGCAACTGCCATGTCCTGATGTGTGATAGCTGCTGCCGGTGTAATATTCTGAAGAAGTTCCCAAGAAGAACGTCCGGACTCTTTTACAAGATTTAAAAACGCCTCTTTATCTTTCCGATCCAATGCATCTGCTTCCTCTGCAGCCCTTCTGTCATCTGCATAGAAATGTAAAGCCCTAAGAACAGCCCGGTCTCCTGCTTCTTTTCTGACCTGTGCCAGATCTGCCAGCAGATCTTCTTCTTTGACTTCGCGAAGTACTTTTTTACCAAAATGCGCTGCCACTTTGCTCATTTCTTCCGGAATAGACGCATATTCATTGGTAAGTGCTGCATGATCCGCACCACAGTCGATGATACAAAGTGCAAGTCCCAGTCTTGTAAGATCCGCATTGATGGATCTTACTATCGGGTTTGCCGGATCTTTAAAATCAATGGCTACTGCATCTCCCACGGAAGAAGCAGTCTGATCCATCAATCCACACGGCTTACCAAAATATTCATTTTCTGCTGCCTGACCGATTTTTGCGATTTCTACTGCATCAAACTTGTCCTGACAAAACAGATGATTTCCCGTTGTTCCAATCAGCACCTCACACGCTGCGGAGGAAGACAGTCCGGATCCAGGCAATACCGTTGATGTCACATACATATCAAAGCCTGCTACCGGATATCCTGCTTTATGAAGCTTGGCCAGCACGCCTCTTATCAGAGAAGCAGTTGTTTCTTTTTCTTCTTCCTTCACTTCCAGATCAGCAAGATCAACACTTGTCATTGGCCAGCCTTCTGACTGAAAATGCACAACACTCGTTCCGTTTAATGCGACACATGCCAGAAAATCCAGATTCACTGCTGCCGCCAGCACTCGTCCATGCTGATGATCGGTATGATTTCCACAGATTTCTGTACGCCCAGGCGCAGAACAAAGTGCGACCATCGTATCTTCTGTTGCTCCAAAGCTCTCCTTAAATCCTTCCATCACATGTGTGGCTCTTTCTCTTGCTGCCTTCAGATTCTCACACCCGGTCTTCAGAAGTGACGCATCCAAATCTCCATTTTTTACCATCTGATATACTTCATTCCACTTTTTCAAAATATAGTTCCTGCCTTTCCTATATGATTTTATATGATGTTGGGGGCAAAAGCCCCAACTATGATGCCTACGGATTGTTACGTGCGTTGCACTCCCACAACCCTGGCATCATTTATATGTTAATATATTTAACATGCTTATTTTTTCAGAAAATGTTCCCGGTTCGGGTATTCCTGACGAAATGCCTGAAGTGCCGCCTCCTGTAGAAGGGCAAATTCTTTATCCATGTGCAATGCATGGGGTGCCTGAAATGCAATGGCGCTGATCTGTTCCGCGATTTTTTTCACAACTCCTTCATCCGATAGCTGTCCCATTCCAAACACAAGTGAAGTAAATCCTCTTCCGTCTCTGCTGACTTCCATAAATTTCAAAAAGACATTTTTTAATTCCAGCAGAAGATTTTCTCTTAATTCTTCGTCCAAAGAATCTGCATCTGCCAGACATAATGTACTAATAATCTTTGCTGCCTGTTTTCTTCTTTGTCCGCCAAAATCTAACGATGTGCCTTCTGCCAGACATTTCAGTTCCATCAGGCTTCCTACGAATGCATCTTTTGTCGGTTTTCTCTTTCCATATCTGGCGACCCATAATTTTTTTCGGAACACATCCGCCTGCGTTAATTCATTTTCTGTATTCTGTTTTAGTAATTCCAGCCTTTTTGGCGCATCTGTCTCCTGATAAAATGTCTCGATCCATACTGCTTCCATTCACTTCTTACCTCGTCTGTCGTTTTATAAAATCTTCCACATTACTGCTGTATACCGGCTGATACTCAGAAACATAATACCTGCCTTCTTTTAACTTGTTTCGGTTCACATCTTCTCCTCGAAAAATCTCTACAGCTAGCTTCGCTATCTGCAACGCCTGATCTTCTTTATCATTATACACTGTCCCCTGCATTTCACCAGCTTTTATTGCTTCCAATGCATCATCTAATCCATCAATACCGAAAATGACCGGCCACTCTGCCTGTTCATATCCGGCTTTTCGATATGCCTCCACAGCTCCAAGTGCCATTTCATCATTGTTAGAAATGACAAGTTCAATTCCATCTTTATACTGACTGATCAGGCGGTTCATTCGGTTTTCGGCCTGTCCCCGGTTCCAATCTGCGAACTGATAACTTAATTTTTCCAGATTTACCTCTTTCTCGATCAATGTTTTTACAGAGAAATCCGTTCTGCTGATTGCATCCTGATGCCCAGCTTCTCCTTCCAACAATACATATTGTATTTCACCATCCTGATTCTTGTCTACTTCCGGATGATTTTTAATATAATCTGCCGCTATCTCTCCCTGCATCACTCCAGATTGTTCTGCGTCACAACCTACATAATACAGGTCTTCCCACTGCATCAAATCCTCCCAGACCAGTTCCCTGTTAAAGAAAATAATCGGGATGTCATTCTGTTTTGCCAGCCTGATGATCCGGGACGGAGCAGTTCTGTCTACCAGATTGACGCACAAAACATCACAACCGGCATCAATCATCCCTTCCACTATATCATTTTGATCCTGCTGATCATCATTTCCATTTTTTACAGATACGGTAATCTTCATATCTTCTGTTTCCATAGATTTCAGATTTTCTTTTAGCTTATCTGCCAATGCATTGATAAAAGGATCATCCTGTGTATATGTTACAACACCTACACGCAACACTTTATCAGATTTTATTTTTCCTGATCCACAGCCGGAAATACACAACATCGCTACCATTACAACAACTGCACAGACACTTTTTTTTCTACATTTTTTACTCATAGGAATATAAAAACCTTTCTATTTCGTCATCTAAAAGCTTAGTATCCTGATCCATAATCTTTACTTCCGTTTCGTGGCTTTCCATTTTGTAAAGTCTGTTTTTTATTTTCTTTGCAATTTCTTCTACACTTTTATATCCTATCTCATATCCATCCAGTACGACAAGCCCTTGTGTCTTTCCGTAATCCTGAAGTGCAATTGCTTTCATACTGCTTCCGATCCCATAAATCTTCGTTCCTGCTCCCTGTTCTTGTGTTTCTTCCTGTGCTTCCTCCTGCGTTTCCTCCTGCGTTTCTTCAAACTGGTCTCCCAGTTGATCTAATACACCGGGATCTAACACTACCAGCGTATCTACTTTTGGCTGTTCTTTCACTTTCTCGCAGACATCCTGGTCTTTTTCCTGATAATAATGCCATAGGATCTGACAGTCGGAACCTTCCAGTGCATCCGTAAGCCCGCGGACTGCACTGGCTGTCGCTTCCGTATCTTTCCTTCCCACAACAATTCCTATGGTCTGTTTTCTTGAATTTATCTGTCCGCCAATATATTTTCCCATCTCATAGTAATCTGGTGCGACTACCGAAAACTTCGATGTTGCTTCTGCGTCTTCGGTATACAGATCTTCCACGACCAAAATAACCGGAACATCTGAACATTCTTTTGTCAACATCTCTTTTGTATCTGTTCCAGGTGCAGGAAGCACAATAAATGCATCAATATGATTATTTTTCTGCTCTTCGATAGCTTCTTTTTCTGCTTCTGCATTTTCAATATCATCTGTGTTGCAAATGACCAGATGTATATGATTCTCTTTTGCCGACTGCTTCATTCCTTTGATCAGAGAATCCCATCTCTGGTCTCCGGATTCCGGAAGTATTACAGCTACTCTTTTTTCCGGCACGTTCTGAATAAAAATCTTCCACACAAAAAACAGTGCCAATACAAGAAGAATCAATTCCATAGCAAAGAATGTTATTTTATTCTTTTTCATATGCTTTCCCCCTCTGGCTGTATTTTTGCATTTCCAGCTTTTCTGCATTTTCTTTTGTGTATGGGATTGCCGGAATGTGAATAACGACTTTCGTTCCTTCATCAGGTTCACTGTAGACAGTAAGTCCGTATCCTTCACCAAACATCAGTTTAATTCGGGAATGAACATTAATAACTCCGACTCCTGACCCATGTTTTGGAACTTTGTTGTTATCTGTCAAAATATTTTCCAACACTTCTTTGCGCATTCCCATTCCATTATCTTCTATACGAATGTATATATCATTGTCTTTCTTTTCCCCGGATACTACAATTCTTCCATCATCGTCTTCATCCATATGTCCGACTCCGTAATAGATCGCATTTTCCAAAATAGGCTGGATGACCAGCTTTACAATACAGTAATTATAAAGTTCTTCATCTATCTGAAAATCTATCTTAAATCTTTCTTTATAGCGTACCAGTTGAATATTCATATAACTACGGCTATGCTGAAGCTCATCCTTGATTGGAATAATCGTCTTGCCCCTTGACAGGCTGACTCTCAACAGTTTTGCAAGCTCAGAAATCATAATGACCGCTTCTCGATTCTTCTGTGCTTCTACCATCCAGGTGATAGATTCCAACGTATTATAAAGAAAATGTGGATTGATCTGACTCTGAAGCGCATCCAGTTCACTTTTTCTCCGCTCGTTTTGCTGACGCATAATTTCTTCCATCAACTGTTCAATCTGTTCATATGATTTCTGCACGGAATATCCAAGATGTCGCACTTCCAAAGAGCCTCCAATATAAATATCTGGTTTTTCTCCGGCTTCATAAGCCTTCACGGAAGCATCTAACTCGCGGAGCGGCTTTGATAATTTCTGGGAAATTAACCGGTTTCCCTCCAAAAGCAGCATCATCAATATAATAATCGTTGTAAAAATATAATATCTGAAGTTGTTAATATTGGCTGTCTGCACACTTTCCGGTATCACACCAATCAGTTTCCAGCCTGTATAAGAAATACTTCCGACAATAACATTTTCTTTACCATTGCCAGACGATATCTCATAGACTCCATCCTCATATCCTGCTGCCTTAAGGCTGTTCTCTTTGAATAATTCACGGTCTATCTCTGCTCTTCTTGGATGATAGAGAAGCTCCCCGTCCCGATTGCAAACATAATAGTAAACTCCGTCCGAAGACTCATTGATCTGCTTTAAAACATTTTCAACAACAGAATATTTCATATCTACCAGAAGCACTCCGCTCCCCGGTCTATCTCCGTCGTTAATATCAACCGAACGACTGAGCGAAATGACTCGATGATACCGGTAAGTTCCGTCCTGGAACAAGTTCTGTACATGAGGCATGGAAAAATGAATATTTTCAATCGCATTTTCCGCATTCTGATACCAGTCCTGGTTTTTAATCTCTACATTTTCTTTTTCTAAAGATACCGGCTCTGAAGCAATAAGATTTCCGTCACTTCCATACAATGCCATACTCTGTATCTTATCTGAATTCGTCTCATACAGCAGACTGCACTGCTTTGCAAATTCCTGACTGGAAATATCAAATTCCTGAATAATATTGTAGTTAGCCGCATTAAAAATCTGTCTGATATCTAACAGATCAGAATTCAACCGGTCCACGCTGCTTTCGACCGTTGCTTCCGTATTCGATACAGCGGTATTATCCATTGCCAGTTTGAATCTGTGGTAAAGCAGCAATCCCATTATAGTAATTGTAATCAGTGTCGATGCCATAAGAACAGACATGATAATGGATTGTATGTTAAATCCGCCTTTTCTTTTCTTCACGCTTTCTTTTCCCCTCATATGGATTATTTCTTTAAATGTTCATTCCGATATTTCGAAGGTGACATCCCAAATCTCTTTTTAAAAACATAGCTGAAATAATTTGCATCCAGATATCCTACTTTTTCTGCAATGGTATAACTCTTTTCTGTCGTATTCAGTATCATCTCTGCCGCAATATCCATCCTGTAATCGGTCAGATAAGAAATAAAAGATTTTCCCATCTCCTTTTTGAATATAGAAGAAAAATATGAATTGGAAACTCCAAGTGCTGAACACACATCGTCAAGTGTGATCTCTGACTCCATATATCTTTCTCTCACAATATTCTGAGCCTCTGTCACAAGACGTCTTGACGTACTGTTTCTGGCATTTTTCAACTGTTCGCTGATTTTCAACGACATACCTATGATCCAGGATGTCAGTGCACTTTCATCCATCTGGGATACTTTTTGATATAAATTCGGTACATTTCCGGACATTTCATTAAAATCCAGTGAATTATTGGAGCAGAATTTAAAGTAGCCGCTTACGATCTCCATGGTAGCAAGGTTGTACTGTCCAATCGTCTTTGCATTTTTATGAAGTTTTTCAATCTCTTTTCTGGCCGCTTTCTCAATCTCTTCCTCATCGCCTACATGAATAGCACGAAATAGCTCATGCATTCTCGCTTCTTCCTGCTGCGTCTGGATTTTCGATTCTTTTGGTACGATTTCTCCAATATTGATTGCCCGCTTTGTTCCATACAAAACTCTATAGGAAACTGCTTCCCTGGCGCCTTCATAGGATGTACTGATATCATAAAGGCCTTCACATGTCGTTCCTACTCCTGCTGTGACAACTGCTCCCATAATCCGATAGGCCCATCGGCAGAACCTGTCACATTCATCGGTAATCTGAACAAGATTCTCCTCCGTGTCCACTTCCAGTACTAAAACTGTATTACCAAGATAGATAAACTCCTGACACTTCCATTTTTCTGCCAGTCTCTGCTTGATTTCCCGGTCTACCGACATGGACAAAAGCAGCGAATCCATTCCCTCCGGTACATGATTCGCCGAAGTATGAAATACAACACAGCAAAAAAGCGGTCCCTTCATATCGATCTGATATGCTGTCAGAAATCTCTTGTAATCTTCTTCACTCACTCTTCCTTCAATCAGTGAGATCAAAAAATTAGATTTTAATGCCGGGAGCGCTTCCTGGAAATAATCTTCCAGTTTCTTTACATTTAACTTCTCTTCCCGTTCTTTATCTAACGTATCTTTTAACCTTGTCAGACATTCTGATAATTCCACCGCATTGATTGGCTTTAACATATATTCCTTGATTTCAAGATGTACTGCTTCCTTCGCATATTCAAACTCATCAAAACCGGTACAGAGCATAATGTATATATTCGGATAATCCGCACGCACTCTTCTGGCCAGTTCCAGTCCGTCCATATAAGGCATCTTGATATCTGTTAAAACGACATCCGGCTGAAGCTTTTCTATCAATTCTAATGCCTTCACTCCATTTGTCGCGCTTCCTACTACTTCAAACCCTAATTCATTCCAGCGAATCTTTGCTTCCATGACATCAATGACTTCTTCTTCATCATCCACAAGAATTACTTTATATCGTTCCATCTTAATCCCCTTTTTGTCCCTATTTCAAGTTTTTTATCATAAATCGAGAACTTTTAATCCCCATTCATTATATCAAATATGTCCCGAATTCAAAACAATCATTATACAACTGCCAGCGGCTTTTATAATATAGCAGGAATTCTCTTAAGACTCCTGTTATATTATAAAAGCCGCCCCTTTCATCTATAAGACGAGCAGGGCAGCTTTCACCTTTTATGTTTACCTGCGTAAACAGCCTTTTTTAACTATTATTTTTTCTGTACATATTTCAGACAGTCAAGTGTAACGGCTGCCAGAATAATGATACCTTCAAAGATAAACTGAAGGTTTGTATCAATACCAAGAATTGTCAGAGAGTATGTCAGAGATGTAAAGATCAATACACCAGTTACAACTCCTGAAATCTTACCGATACCACCAGTAAAGGAAACTCCACCAACTACGCAGGCTGCAATAGCGTCCATATCCCAGCCCTGTCCATAAGCTGCACTACCAGATCCAACCATTCGGAGACACTCGAGCCAGGAACCAAATCCATAAAGAATACCTGCCATGATAAATGCTCCCATTGTTACTTTGAATACAGAAATACCGGATACGGTTGCTGCCTCCGGGTTTCCACCGACCGCATAAAGGTTCTTTCCAAATGTTGTCTTGTTCCAGATGAACCATACAACAACTACTGCGATGATTGCCCATAAAATAATCATTGGGAATCTTCCTGCCTTTGGAATAAAGATATTCGGAATTGCCGGATCAATTGCTCCAAAAGAAACTCCCTTTGTTGCATATGTAACAAGACCGAAGATGATCAACATGTTCGCCATTGTTGAAATGAATGGATGCATCTTAAATCTTGCCATAAAGAATCCGGCGATCATAGCAAATACGGTTGTAAGAATGATACATACACCTAATGCTAATAATGCTTTTGTAATTGTTCCCATATTGGAAAAATCAAAAATGTGACCAAATACACCACCGGTGTTAATTCCGTTATGCATAATAATGGTTGCTGTAACCATACCCATACCAACCATACGTCCTACAGAAAGGTCGGTACCTGTTAAGAGGATCAGGCCTGCAACACCAAGTGCGAGGAACATTCGCGGTGAAGCCTGCTGTAAGATATTCAGGATATTCGTTGCTGTAAAGAGCTGTGTATTTTTCACAATTGGTGTAATGATACACAGTGCAATAAAGATCAGAATAATTACAATATACAGACCATTCTTATACAGGAACTGTGTCATATTGAATGTATATTTGTAATTTTCAATTTTCTGTGCCTGCTTCTGAGCAAATGTGTATTTTGACATTCTCAGAAGATCAATCAAATGGAACTTATGCATAAATGCATCATGTTTTCTGTCCTTGATTTCCTGAAGTCTGGACTCATGTGCCATCTGCGCATCATATAATTTATTCTTATATGTATACTTCTCTGCTTTGATCTCTTCCGCATCTTTCAGGCTTCCAAGTGCTTTCTTATGCTCTTCCTGAAGCTGTGTTTTAGTTTTTTCAAAGCTGCTGTTTTCTGCTTTCTTCTCAGCTTCACAGCTCTTGACAACAATGTCATAGTATTCACTGCTGTAATGCTTGGAAAGATAGCCTTCTGCATCTGCAATCAACTTTGTAATCTGCTCTTTATTTGCAGCCTCTGTTGCTTTTGCTTTCTCCAGTTGTTTTTTGCTTTCCTCAATAATCTTGTTCTGCTGCTCTTTTGTTAAATTCTTATTCTCTTTTGCAATTGCAATCTGATTTTTTAAACTATTGACTTTGTCAGATCCTTCTACACGAAGTGCATCGATCTGAGCCTGTATCTTACCAACATATTCGTCAATCGGCTTTAAAAGCTTTGCTTCTTCTTCAGCCGAAATAATTACGTTGTTCTCTGCCATATCTAATACTCCTCTCTGTTACAAATATTTCGCACTGAGTCTCAATAATTCTTCCTGATCTGTCTCTTTTGTATTTACGATTCCGGCCAGACGTCCATTTGACATAACGCCAATTCGATTCGTAATTCCAAGAATTTCAGGCATCTCTGAAGAAACTACAATAATTGTCTTTCCTTGCTTTGCCATATTGATAATCAGTTCATAAATCTCGTATTTTGCACCTACATCAATTCCTCGGGTCGGATCATCCATCATGAATACGCTCGGTGAGCGCTCCAGCCATTTACCGAAGATAACTTTCTGCTGATTTCCTCCGGAAAGGCTTGTGATCATGTCATCCGGTCCCATACATTTTGTATGCATGATTCTGATCTCTTCTGCGGTCGCACGTACCATTCTGTCATGAGACAATGCAACGCCGCTCTTATAATGGCTCATATTGGCAATGGTAGTATTAAATGTAATATCACCTTTTAAGAACAGACCATTGGCTTTTCTTTCCTCTGTAATCAGAGCAAATCCATGATCCATTGCATCTTTCGGGGAGGAAAAGTTCATAACTTTTCCATCATAAATTACATTTCCTTCTGCTCTTGTACGTATTCCAAAAATCGTTTCCAGAAGTTCCGTACGTCCGGCTCCTACCAGACCATAAAATCCGAATATCTCTCCTTTTCTGATATCAAAGGATACATTCTGAATCTTTGGTGCATATTTTGTTGAAATATTTTGTACAGAGAGAATTTTCTCTCCCGGTTCATTATCTACAGGTGGAAATCTATTATCCAATGAACGGCCAACCATCGCTGCGATCAGCTCATTCATATCGGTATCTTTACTATCTTTAGTCATAACAAGACTTCCATCCCGAAGTACTGATATTTCATCACAAATTTCAAAAATCTCGTCCATCTTGTGTGAAATATAAATCAGTGAAATTCCCTGTGCTTTCAACTGACGCATCATTTTGAAAAGCTTTTCTACCTCTGGTGCTGTAAGTGATGATGTTGGCTCATCTAATACAATCACCTTAGAATGATATGAAATTGCTTTCGCGATTTCACACATCTGGCGCTGTGACACAGACATTTTCTTCATTGGCTGAGTCAGGTTCACAGTTATTCCAAGTTGACGGAACAGATTTGATGTTTCCTTTTTCATTCTTGCTTCATCAACAACTCCAAAAGAGTTTTTTGGATATCGACCAAGAAACATATTGTCGATAACACTTCTCTCCAGACACTGGTTCAATTCCTGGTGTACCATCGCTACGCCATTTTCCAGTGCATCTTTCGGCCCAGAAAAATTCACTTCCCGGCCATCTAATATAATTGTCCCCTCATCTTTCTGATAGGTTCCAAAGAGACATTTCATCATTGTCGATTTTCCGGCACCATTTTCACCCATAAGTCCCATAATGGTTCCAGGTTTGACATTCAGGTCAATATGTTTTAGAACCTTATTTCTGCCGAATGACTTACTCATACCTTTAATCGATAAGATGTATTTATTCTTATCCTCTGTCATAGCCCTGCTTCCTTTTCTTAGCGAAAGAAGGGTATCATCTCTGACACCCCTCTTTGTTTCATTAATTTACTGATAATCAATCTCTTATTATTTAAGAAGTGATGTATAAGATGATGCATTGTCTGTTTTAACCATGTTAATTGCAAATGCATCGTACTCGCTTGGATTTCCAAGACGGTTTGTGATGTTAGACTCTGTCTGTCCATCTCCACCGATGTAATCAACTGTCAGGTTCAGAAGATCATCATAATTCTCAAGCAGTGGCTGATATGTTGAGCTCAGGAAGTTATCTGATGCATTGTAAATGTCAAGCCATACTTTCTTAGATGGACTCTTAGAAGAATCAAGCTGTTTGGAAACTTTGTCGTAAACCTTTGTTGAATCTGTAAAGTCTTTGTAGTTGTCAGCTGTTACAGCTACGTTTAATGCGTAGTATGATCTGTCCTCTTCACTGTATCTGTAGTCTTCACCTTCTGTCAGGCAGTTACCAGCATCATCTGCTGTACCGATACCTGTATCAACATCGACTCCGTCAAGTGCGTTACGAAGAACTCTCAGTGTCAGGTAAGCCTGTACATCTGCATGCTGTGAAATTGTTCCGCCGTATCCTTCAGCGATTGCTGCTACAGCATCACTGTTAGCATCATATCCGAATGTAGGAACTTTGTTGTCTTTTGCCCAAGCGTTGAACATTGACATTCCCATACCGTCATTATTAGAAACAACAACATCAATCTGCTCTCCGAAAGAAGCTGACCATGTTCCAATCGCGTTACCAGCTGTTGCTGCATCCCATGTAGCTCCTGCTGAGTTCTTCATCTCCTGAGAAGCAAGCTCACGAATTGTATATGTCTTTCCATTTACATCAAGAGTTGCATCTTTAACAACTTTTGCTTTTCCGTCTACGTTAGTTCCTGCTGGTGTAGAATCAACTTCACCGTTTGCATCAATACCTGTTCCAAGAGCAGAACGAACACCACGTGTACGAGCGATAGAATCGTTATGTCCGATATCACCAATTGCAAGTACATATCCGATTACTCCGTCACCGTTTCTGTCAATCTTGTCTGCATTAGCTTTGATGTAGTCAACAACCATCTGTCCCTGCAGTTCAGCTCCCTGGTTAGCATCAAATCCTACATAGTATGTATCATCATTGAAGTTCAGAGCCTCTTTGTCAAGTTCTCCCGTAGAACTGTTAGATGGCTGACGGTTGAACCAGCAAAGCGGTTTGTCTGCATTTGCCACGGAACTGTCTGATGACCCTGATGATTTAGAATCTCCTGAGGATCCACCACAACCTGCAAGTGATAACGCAAGTGTAGCTGTCATAATTGCTGCTAATACTCTTCTTTTTTTCATTTTGTTTCCTCCCATTTGTTCATTTTGCTTCAATTTTCCTTGAACCAATTAACTAATTCCATTATAATCACTATGATCTGTTTAGAACATAGAATATTTTTGTATTTATTATCAAATTTCTATGGTAATCAGTGATTTTTTTATGCATTTTCCTTATATCTACTTTTTTCGGCATATTCATCGCAACACCCGAATCTGCACATTTAAAACAAATCTACTGTTTTCATTCATGCGAAAAGAGCTTCACACACAACTTTCCAGGCTGTGTATGAAGCTCTTTATATTGTATTCTCTTCTATAATTTTATTCGATCACTCCACCGTTGGCCTCGATCAATCCATTAATATAAGCTGTTCCAAGTGCACGGTCATATAATCCGTAACCTGGTTTTCCTGTTTCTCCCCAAATCATACGTCCGTGATCCGGGCGGAAATATCCGTCAAATCCAGTCTCTACCAATGCTTTCACAATTGCATTCATATCAAGCGAGCCATTCTGTGTCAGATGTCCAGACTCTTCAAATGATGTATCCGGAAGGATCTTTACATTTCGGATATGCATAAATCCGATTCGTTTCATTGCAGAATATTTGCGTACCATAGCCGGAATATCATTTTTCGGTGAACTTCCCAGGGATCCTGTACACAGACACAAGCTGTTAGCCGGGCTGTCCACAATAGAAAGATATCGATCCAGATTCTCCTCACATGTAATCACTCTTGGAAGTCCAAAAATCGGATACGGAGGATCATCCGGATGAAGCGCCATGACAACACCGCACTCTTCCGCTACCGGAATGACACGTTTCAGGAAATATTCAATGTTTTCCCAAAGTCCTTTTTCTCCTATTTCCCCATAGGCACGAATCAATTCACGGACTTCATCCTGTGTATAGCTGGAATCCCAGCCCGGAAGATGAATATCGTCTTTTAGTGGATCCAGACCTTTCATCTGTTCCCAGTACATTACAAGACTTGTGGAACCATCTTCTGCTTCTTTGTCAAGCTGTGTTCTTGTCCAGTCAAATACCGGCATAAAATTATATGTCACACATTTAATCCCGTATTTTGCGCATCTGCGGATAGACTCGCAATAATTCTCAATGTGACGGTCTCTTCCCGGTCTTCCAAGTTTGATTTCTTCCGTTACCGGAATGGATTCTACAACATCAAAAATTAATCCATGCTCCCGGCATTCATCTACCAGATGTTTGATACTTTCTTCCGGCCATACTTCTCCCGGTTTTACATCATAGACAGCGGAAACGATGGAACGCATCCCCGGAATCTGACGAATCTTATCTAATGTTACCGGATCACTGTCTCCGTACCAACGAAATGAACTCTTCATTGCATTTTCCTCCTATTCAAGAATGCCTCGGCATTCCTGCTCAGTTATTTTACTGCTTTTTTAATACTTCTTTCTTCAAGAATGCCTCGGCATTCCTGCTGCGAGATGCGCGTCATGCAATTGCATGGCATACTTCTACCTTTTACAGCTTCACTTTTACAACAATCTTCTTCACCGGACACGGACCATTCTTTGTCATACGTCTCGGCGCATGTCCGTCTTCCGGCGGAACAATGGCAAAATCTCCGGCCTTCAGGATTACAGAGCCTGCATCGTCTGGCTCATTGTAGAAAATCAGGTCTCTTTCTGCATCGTAGTCCATAGAAGGTGTCAGATTTTTCACCGGCTCATACCCAAAGCATTCTTCTCCTTCTACCACATACTGTACATCAAAATATTCCAGATGACTTTCAAATGCACATTCTTCTACAGTCATAGTTGTATAGCTCTGCACACTTGCATAAACTTCATCTCCATCAATCTCTGTTCTTCCGATCGGAAGTGATGCAAGATCTGTTTCTCTTAAAAATGTAAATGCTTTTTTAAACTTATCACTGAGGTAATCATACTTCTCAGCTAATGTAATATTCGTTGTTAACATTTATTTCCCCCTGCAGTGTTTACTGCTTCTTTGTCATATTCATGATTTCATCGTATAGTCCCCATGCTGCATTCTTATCATAAGAATACACGAGAAGTACATCTAACATATACGGGGACACCTTCAAATCCAGAAGTTTCCCTGCGAATGCCATAGCCGCAATCTCAGAAAGACAGGAAATTGTAGATTTATTGGAAAACGGTTTTCTCCAGAGTTCTACCCTTTCTGTTCTTGTATAGATTTCTTTCACGTGCTGCTCCTCTACTGCATGAAATAATTCATGAGCAAGCAATGTATTGGTAAGATTTTCTCTGCGAAGCAGATCGCATCCACATTCTTTTTCCAATTTTGAAGCTTTATCCACACAATCCGTAAAAATAGTGATCTCATCCGGTTCTACAAATTGAGCAAAAAGTACCAGACCACCTCCTACCGGGACTTTTGGAGTTTTTACTTTCATCCCAAGTTTTTCAGCTAATTCTCCCGGATTTCTCGTTCCATACTGCCTCGCGATTTTTTCAGCCCACTCTCGACCGCAATCATTCGCTTTGTGCGTATACTGCATTTTCTGCTCGTTACTGAACCTTCCTTCTAAAGGCTCTCTGCTAAATGCATATTTTCCCCAGTCTTCCTCTGTCAAAGCCCCCAGTTTCTCTATCATTTCCGGAAACGGAACTTTGGGATATTCCGGCATAGAAAAGGCAGTACCCTTTCCTGAAAATGCGTCTATAAGTCTGTTCCACTTTTCCTGTCTTCCCATATATTTTATACCTCTGCATCCTTAGATGCCACGGATCATGATTGATCTATAAACTGTTCTTTGCTCCTACGATGATGACATCATCACCTGGATCTATCATCTGCATTTCCACTTCCATCAGCATCATGATCTTATCAAGGTCTACAGAACCTGAGAAATCCATGACACGCGCACCGGCACAAATGTAATAGTCCGGGCGAAGGATTGCGTCCTGCTGATAAATTGCAAGCTCTTCCCATAACTGAGATACGATATTACGATAGCTTCCGGCTTTACAAAGAATTGCTTTTCCGTCATTTCTCTGAACCTTGATAAATCCTTTTTTATCCAGAATACGAACCGGATGTTTTCCTTTTCCTTCTATAGCAAATACATAGAAGTTCTTTGTTGCACATTCTTCATTTACTTCTGACGGAGCAACCTTCAAGTCTTCAGCCGCCAGTTCTCTTGCTTCCTTAGCTGTACACTCTTTTAAGAGGTCCGTTGTCTTAACTTCTGTTGATCCAAGGGCAATGGCTGTCAGTTTTGATGTCTGCGGATCGATCTCAATATGTACATCTACGCTGTCTGCTGCCGCACCACTTTCTACAGCCTTATCAATTGCCTCAGCTTTGATGGAGCGGATATCTTCCGGTGTCGGGTTCGGAACAACACGTTCTACAACGTCTCGTACCATTGCAAGCGCAACTCCGATAGAAGAAATAACTTCTGCATTGTCCGGGATTGAATAGCGCAGTCCCATTTTATCAGAACAGAATCCGATAAGAGCCGCTGCTCCTCCACCAACTCCGACCAGACTGATCTGGTCTTTTTCCAGACGGTATTTGTCAGCCAGATCCATAATGATCGGCTCAATCTTTTCGTAAGCCCTTGTCAGGATCTGAGTCGCAACTTCTTCTACAGTTTTTCCCATGTAATCTGCCAGCGGCTGCATTGCCTTTCTTGCTGCATTCGCATTTCCATATGCAAAATATTCCGGCTTAATAAGACCAAGCACATTGGCTGCACATGTATTCGTAATGGTGATACGTTTTCCATTCTTTAATTCGATCGCAACATAGTCCTCCGGATCTCCTTCTTTCGGGCTGAAGAATACAACTTTCGGATCTACGATTTCTTCTTCCGGTGTAAATACTGCATAATCAAGACCTGCAATATGCGCGGAACGTGGTCCTACATCTTTTACTCCGTTCTTATCTGCACGAACCATACTTCCTCCGGCAACACCGAGAACTCGTACATCTAAGCTGCTGATATATGTACGATGTCCGCCAACAACAGAATAATCGATAGCAGGACGTCCATCTTTGATAACACCGATATTGGTCGTTGTTCCACCTACTTCAAAGTATACGCCATTAGAAGCACGCAGATACATCAGACTTCCCATAACAGATGCAGCCGGACCGGATAACATGGTCAGTACCGGACGTTTTTTCATCTCACTGATCTCCATAACTCCACCGTCACCACGCATGATCATCAGCGGAACTTCAACACCTGCACTCTTAACACTTTGCTCTGTAGAGTTTGCAGTGTTAAGCATTTTCGGAAGAATAGACGCATTGATCGCTGCTGTACGGGTACGTCTTGTCAGTCCGTAAAGTTTTGTGATCTCACTGGCTGCTGTTGCTTCAAGTCCCATGTCTTTTGCAATCTTGCAGATGCCAGTCTCATTTTCCATATCATCTACGCCGAAAGACTCACTGGCAACGATAACCTCTGCGCCATCTCCAACCAAAGATTTAATCGTATCTGTCACAGCCTGGTCGGACAGTTTTTCATCACAGATGTAACGATTCTTAAGACGGATAAAACGTCCGGACCCAAGATTGATGTCTTTCATATTTGTCTGAGCTTTTGCAATGAGTCCGCCGATTCCTTTCGGGCCGACACCAACAACACCAACCTTTGCAACGTCACCTTCAATCAGGGCATTGGTTGCCTGGGTCGTAGAATGTGCTACGAAAATGACATCTTTCGGGTCAATATTATTTTCCCGCAGACAATTCTGAAATGCTGCTACAACACCGGCTGCTACGCCTGCTTTATCATCGTGAGTTGTCTTTACAGAAGATTTTCCAATTATTTCATGTGTGGCATTGTCAATGGCAACCGCTTTTGTATGCGTTCCACCTACGTCAATACCCATACGTACTTTTCTATCGCTCATTTTTCACGCCCTCCTTAACCGAACATAACATATGTGATTGCCTGCATAATGATACATACAAGCCATGCATATGGCAGTGTCATCTTCAGATGTTCTCTTGTGGATACTTTTGAGTAGCTTACTCCCCATGCAATCCAGCTCTGTGTCATACAGATTGATACATTCATTGTAATAGAAGGAATGGCCATCAGTGCATACAGATATGGTGTTGAGAATCCGATTCCTTTCAGGATTCCAAGTGTTGCAGCTCCGCAGCCGAACAGTGTAAATGGTCCACGGAACAGTCCAAGTGGCGCAAGAATTGCAAATACAATGCTGATAACCAGTGTATTATTCGGAATAATATTTCCAAGAAGTGCATTAAAATATGGCACACAAAGCTCTGCCGCTTTGTTAAACATTGGAATCATAAGCAGGAATCCTACCAGCGGTGCAGTGTCAACAACACCATCATAGAAATCCTTATTCAGTACACGGCATGCACCGCGAAATGATGTCAGTTTCTTACATACGAATAATGCGTAGAAACTTCCAATTGTAAATCCAAGAATGATCGGTACATTAAATACTACAAGAAGTACAACCGGGATGATCGGTGCGATCAGAGCAATTGTCGGAACATATCCCGGGCGGGCTTTTCTTGCTGCAGATGCGCTCCATGCATGAACGGTTTTCTTCTTTCCAAGTGTCACAACACACATAACAATTACTACAAGAAGCTGTACTGCAACTCCGATGATTGCCCAGTGAAGACGTGCAGGATCATCATAAGTGATGAGCTGTTTTCCATCTTCTCCAAGGAAGAATCCGAGGAACTGTCCGGTAAGTACCGGATTTAAATACATTCCGGCTCCGACACTCATCATGAAGGATCCGATGGAAAGTGTCTTAGGAATCCCAAGACTCATAAGGATTGGAAGAATGATCACTCCAATCGCTACAACGGCACCTGCGCCAAATAATGTTGAAAAGATTGCTGTTGTAACTGTAGAAAGTAATACACAGATGATAACCGGTTTGTCTCCACCAAGCTCAACCGCTTTACGGATCAGTGCATCTGCAATACCTGTCTGAAGAAGAACACGTCCAAACCATGCACCAAATACAACATTTACAAGTACATTTCCCCAGCCTTCCGGACCGGACTGGAAAACTTTTGTAATTGCATCAACAACACTGATATCCGTGATTCCCGGATAAGAACCAATAAATTCCGGATTTGTCGCAAATGTATTTCCAATAAGTGGAAGCACTGTCCAAATAATTGCCATAATCAGCATACCCATCATCAGGTTACCGCCGCGCACTGCGTATACGGCCAACCCTACAAATGAGATGAGCAGCAGGATTCCAATAATATATTCCATGATATTTCCTCCTGTATCAAAGATTCTTTATGATTTCTATAACCTCTTTTAAATTCGAAACTTTCGCATCCCACAGACCTTCTTCTTTCTCAGGTGCCTGGGACAGATCTGGGATTACAATCGCTTTGCAGCCAGCATTTTTTGCAGCCTTCAGACCATTGGGGCTGTCTTCCAAAACAAGACATTTCTCTGTCGGAACTCCCAGCGCCTCTGCCGCAGCTATGAAGATATCACCTGCAGGTTTCGCTGCCTTCACTTCATCACCGCACACCGATGCACTGAAATATTCTGTTACATTTGCCATATCCAGATAACCCATCGCTTTCTTGCGGTTTGTCGAGGTTGCGAGCGCCGCCGGAATATTTTCTTTTTTCAAATACTCCAGCAGCTCCACCAGCCCTTTCTTTACCGGAAGCCCATTCTTATCGATCCATTCTTTTGCATATACCGTCCGAAGCGTAAATGCTTCATCATATAACTCTTCACTTCCAAATGCTTCTTTGAAATGTCTTCGCTTTTCTTTTTCTCCGGTTCCACGAAAAGACGCGATCAATTCATCTTTCATATGAAGGCCAAGCTTTTTTCCTGCATATTTCCAGCCTTCGTATCCGATTCTTTCCGTATCGAACATAAGCCCGTCCATATCAAAAAGTACTCCCTGAATCATTGTTTCTTCCCATTCTATATTTCCTAATTATTATTACATCTTCAGAACAGATTCCCATACTTCTTCAACAACCGGGATTCCCTGTTCTTTGTTCTCTTTGATGTTCTTAAGCTCTAACTCTCCCGGATAAAGAACTTCTCCGCCCTCTTTGATCGGCTCAGAAGATTTCACATCTGCAAGAATCTCATCTACAATTGCATCTGTCTGCTCCACTGTGTTGAACTTTGTAGGATCTACTGCAATCATAATCTGAGTAAGTCCAATCTCGTCACCGAATGTTCCGATTTTTGATACAGAGTTTCCATCTGTAAGAACTGTTGCGATCAGATCCAGCACGATGGAAAGTCCACTCCCCTTCCAGTATCCCATCGGAAGCACACGCCATGTCTTCTCGATTTCTGAAGGGTCTGTTGTGAGTTCTCCCTTTGTATCATATCCTCCTGGTACTGGAAGTTTCAGTCCTTTCAGACGGCAATCTTCAATCTTTCCATAAGAAAACTGAGATACAGCACAGTCGATCATTGCATGTTCCCCATTAGAACGAGGCACTGCCATGATCAACGGGTTATTTCCGATCTTGCGGTTCAGTCCACCCCATGCAGGCATGTTCGGCATTGTATTAGACCAGCAGATTCCGATACAACCATGATCTGCTGCAAGCCAGCCATATGTACCACCACGCATCCAGTGGTTATTATTTCCAAGAGCTACACAACCAATTCCATTCTCCTTCGCAAGCTCGCATGCACGATCCATTGCACGTTTTGCATTCAGAGGTCCAAATCCACGATGTCCATCCCAACGTTCAATCGCTCCCATCTTCATCTCACAAGTTGCTCTTGCATTCGGATCAATCTCACCTTTCTCCAGGTAGCTGACAACTCTTGGAAAACGGTTCAGTCCGTGGGAGTATACACCAGCCAGACTGTTCTGTGCGAAAATGATTGCCGCATTCTCGGCATCTTCATGAGTGAATCCTTTTTTCTCTAATACTCTTGCAAACTCCTGCACCATTACATCATATTGAACTCTCATATGAATCTCCTTTCAATTTCGAGAAAATATTATTGAAAATTTATAGAAGCGCTTTCTTTACTTTTCATTATATTTATTTCACTTGTTTTGTCAATTTCACGCGTATATTTTTATTTTTTTCGGCATTATGCTCAAATCCCGGCATTTATTTTAGTACAAAATAACGATTATTTTTTAACAATCTTTCATATTTTATGCAAGCGTTTTCAGTTTATTGAAGATTATGAAGAAAAAAGCAGAGGTACTTTCAGTTTTTCTTTCTGAAAATCCTTCTGCTTTTCATAGCTCTATCTGCAATCTTTCACCTATATCGTCTTTTTTTGTTGTCTTATGTCAGCTTATGTTGTCTTTCCTTCCACCAATTCCGGCTGGATCACACAGGAAGAGTACACATCCGTCTGTTCAATCAAACTTGTAAGGAGCTGCACGCTCATCATCGCAACCATCTCCGGCTTATTGTCAATAGTCGTAAGACGTGGTTCACAGATTCTTGCATATTCTGAATTATTGTACCCGGTAACCGCTACATCTTCCGGTACTCGAAGTCCGGCACGCAATGCCGCTTTCACCGCTCCCGTTGCTGTAATGTCTTCTCCACAGACAATGGCTGTAAATTTCTTATTCTCGGCAATCAGTTTTTCAACCGCTTTGATTCCTCCACCGATACTTCTGTCCGTATCGATCACATATTGCTTCGCGTCACTCACACCGTGACTTTCCAATGCTTTTATAAACCCTTCACTTTTTAACCTGGCACTGACCGTATCCATATCCTTTAGATAGTACATATCAAGGTGCCCTCTTTTTAGCAGATGTTCCACTGCCAGAGAAACGCCATACCGGTCATCAACTAAGACAGAATAGGAATTCGGCAATTCCAGTTTTCCATTCGCAAGCACTACCGGTGTATTCTTGATCATATTTCCAATTTCATCTTTTTTGCAAAGTGTATTAAAAATTGAACCGACCAGTACGATTCCGTCTACTTTTTTCTCAAGCATTGTCTTTAAATACTTGGCTGTCTCTTCCAACTCACCACCCGTATTACAGATTGCGACCTCATACCCTCTGTGGCTAAACTCCCGTTCAATTGTATAAACAGTTCTCGCATAATGCGGCACGCGGATATCCACAGTCAGTACTGCAACTGTCTTCATTGTTTTACTTACCATACCACGCGCAATTGCACTGGGCGTATAATCATGCTTGTCCAATATTGCTTCTACTTTTTTTCTTGTAGCAGCATTCACATTCCCTTTGTTATTCATAACACGAGAAACCGTTGATATAGAAACTCCGGCTTCTTTTGCTATATCATATATATTCATCTTTTTCCTCTTTTCACTGCTTTGCATTGCATACCAAGCTCTTATGAAAGCGCTTTTATACTATGAGGATACGTGATTTCAAAGGGATTTGTCAAGAGATTATTGATGAAAGTAATTTTTCAAATTAATTTCGCTATAACACACTAGTCATAAAATCCAAGAACGTCCATGCCGTCTCACTTTTACAACCGTTTTATTCTTACCTCAACTGTAAAATCAATGAATAGAGCAAAAAATGAGACAATCTCATTTTTCAATTACAAAAGAGAGGAGCATTTATATGCCAAAACCAAAGACAGCCACCGGAGAAAAGAACTTAATCAGTAAAAGACTCATCGAGCTTCGTGAGAAAAACCATATGTCCCAGCGGATGCTTGCCCATCAGCTTCAACTGCGCGGCTATGATATGGACAAAAATGTAATTACAAGAATTGAAACAAATAAGCGCTTTGTTACTGATGTTGAAATCAAAGCATTTTCTGAAGTTTTCGAAATATCTTATGAATATCTCATTGATGGGAAAGAAAAGTAATGCGAGTGGCTTCGCATTACTTTTCTTTCCTATCCTATTATATCCACTTTCAAAAATCGTATATCTCACACTTCTAATTTTCTTGTCGCCTTCCCTGTATGATTAAAATATTTTCAAGAATGCCCAGTTTTTCCTTTCGCGGCTTCAACGGCTGCTTGTACGGCAGAAAATCCAGCACCATAGCTGTCCAACAGGCATAAGCTTATACCTTTCCTCCTGCCGGAACATCCCGTTTGATCATCATTGCCCCACAGTCTCCACAAACCACAAGTCCAGATAGTGGATATACCTTTTCCTCGTTCGGAGAAGTCCTTGTATCTATCCCTAATAATCTCTGCACCAGCGTTCCAGTGTATACTTCATTTCCAAGGATTCTTTTTACCGACATGGTGCTCCATTCTGCCTGTTCGTGTGTTTTAAAATTATCCTGAATCCTTATTCCAAGACTGTGCTTGTATTCCATTGGTGAAAGAACACCCTGTTTGTTCCATGCATTGGCAATTGCTGTCTGGCTCATACCTGATAACTTCATGCGGTAAATTTCTTTGACGATACCTGTCGCATATACATCTATCACCAGTTTGTTTTTATTATCTGAATCTTTCTGGCTTCTTATTTTGATAGAAATGTCACGGCAATATGCATCGTTAATGAGATTCTTGAAGGGAATCACGATTTCGTCTGCCTGACTTTTTCCTTCCAGGTTGTCATAATAATCATTGACCGCAATAAACCGCACGCCAAGTGCCGGAAATAATCTTTCGATATATTTTCCGGCATCAATATACTCACGTCCAAAACGGGAAAGGTCTTTTACAACGACACAATCCACAATTCCTTTTTTGATATCTTCCAGCATCATCTGAAATGCAGGACGTTCAAAATTAGAACCGCTGTAACCGTCATCCACCCGTTCTGATACAACAACTATATCCTTTTTATCTTTTAGGAAATTTTTTATCAGATCTTTCTGATTTGAGATACTGTTGCTTTCACGCTTTCCAGCAGCAGCAACATCGCCATCTTCTTTCGATAAACGAACATAAATGGCTGCATGATAGATTTTCTTTGAATTGTTAATTTGATTCATCTTCATCCTCCTTAATTTTACCTTTCCATCAACATTGGTAAAATCCAGAGGGTGAGTCGATTTTGTCCTGATATGAATGAGGAGTCCTGAATTCCTCGTCTCCATATTAACATAACTCTTCAGATTTTACCATCACTTTTTATACAGAAAGCAAAAGTTCCTCAAATGCATCTTCAAAAGATACTCCATTGTTTGCAAACCTTATTTTTCGGATATCCTTCAATTCCTTCAGATCCACATCATCAAAATCCGTTTCCAGGCTCTGGCAGTTCATAGTTTTACCAGTTACAGACTTCTCAGGATCTGCAAGTGTATCGCATCTCATACATATC
>OLNI01000095.1_pt1 | contig 89841 bp, 88 predicted proteins | sample 1672921 | NCBI WGS metagenome assembly OLNI01 (sample SAMEA3136737, study PRJEB25190) | human gut metagenome | biome: human gut; feature: human-associated habitat; material: faeces | place: Austria | collected 2013 | reverse complement strand
GAACCCAAGACAATTCTATTGTCTACGGGGGTTCATTTTTAAGTTAATGACATTGCGTATTTATGCGGCTTTTGGCGTTTCGCAAACGCCTATAATACAACTCATTTTTCCTATGCAACTGTTTCCGGTGAATTTCAAGTATGAAACAGACTGTAAATCCAGTCTTTTTCTGAGGGTTTGCACCCGAGATTAAAATTCAGAACTTATCAGGAGACGAACGTCTCCTTGAATAAAGGTGAGTTTATCTTATAACGAACGAAAGAATAAGTCAATCAGATACCTGAAAAGCGCTTAAAAAAATCTTTCAGCACCGCTTTCCCGGTACTGAAAGATTTTCTCCATCTATATGATACTTTACGGTTCGAGGATTTTCCAGGCCTTTTCCATCTCTTCTTTTTTTCCACAAAGCGTCCCCTGTACCATCACAGGTTTTCCACCGCCTCTTCCTTCAAAGGCTTCATTCATCACTTTTCCGATCGGTCTTACATCCTCAGTTCTGCTGCCAATCACATAGCGGTATCCTTCATCATCTGTACCCGCAAATACACCGCAGATCTTGGCTCCTTTATCCAACAGAAGATTCATAAGTTCTCGCGGTTCATTTCCTGTAAGATCACAGGCAAACACCGCTGTTTTACCGCCCTCTTCCACCGAAATTTCCTGCGCCCGATATTGAAGAAGCTTCTGTTTTAAAGAATGATACTTTCCTTTTAGAGATTCCTGTTCTTCCTTCAAATGACGCACCGCTTCTGCTGTTTCCAATTCTTTTGCACAGAGAAGTGCGGAAATTTCTTTCACGTTTTCATCTTTTGCATCATAATCCCGAAGCGCCCTTCTTCCACAGAGCATGGTGATCCTCTCACCACCCTTATAGTTGATCATATTTACTAATTTGATCATCCCGATTTCTCCGGTATCTTTCACGTGAGGCGCACAACAAGCACACACGTCATATCCCGGAATTGTCACAATACGCACCTGTCCGTCAATCTCGATCTTACTTCGATATTCCATGTTCTTTAACTCTTCTTTGGACGGATAAGATACCTCGATCTTTAAATTCTGATAGACTGCCTCATTGGCAAGCCTTTCTATTTCCTTCAACTCGTCCTTCGTGATCGGACCGTCAAAATCCATAGTACAGTAATCGCCTCCCAGATGGAAGCCCACATTGTTATAGCCGAATTTCTCATGGACAAGACCGGAGACGATATGCTCGCCACTGTGCTGCTGCATCTTCTCAAACCGTTCTTCCCATTGAATCTGTCCCACAACTGTACTTCCCACTTCTACCTCTCTATCGCACCAGTGGTAGATCACTCCCTGTTTTTCATGGACATCCAAGACCTTTGCCTCACCAATTGTTCCCGTATCCGCATACTGTCCGCCGCCTTCCGGGAAAAACACAGTCTGGTCCAACACGATCTCATAGTGATCCTTCTTCTCTTCACAGGCAAGAACTTTTCCTACAAATTCTGTCCGATGACTGTCCTCGTAAAATAATTTTTCTGTCATTGCGCTACATTCTTTCCGGCGCTTTAAAGCCAAGCATATCAATACACTCTTCCAGCACTTCTTTCGTAAGTGTCAGCAGTGCAAGATAGCTCTTCTTCTTTGTCTCATCCTCTTCAGAGAGAATCTTTGTCTCGTGATAGAAACGGTTAAAGGCATTAGACAGATCATAAATATACGCACAGATTTTATGAGGCGCAAGTTCTTCATAAGCATTCTCAATCACTTCGTTATATTTAGCAACTTCCAGCATCAATGCTTTCTCACTGTCACTTTTTGCTGCAGTCATTGTAAGTCCTGCAAGTTCTTTACCTTCTGCCTTATATTTATTTAAAATTGATTTGATACGCACAATTGTATACAAAATATACGGTCCTGTATTTCCTTCAAAGGAAGTAAAACGATCCACGTCAAAAATATAGTCTTTGGACGCCTGATTAGACAGGTCTCCGTATCGAATAGCGGAAAGACCTACAATCTTGGCAGTCTCTTTTGCTTCTTCCTCTTCTACAGTTCTATTATCTGTGATTTTCTTATACATCTCTTCCTCGATCTCAGCAATCAGATTCTCAAGACGCATCACACCGCCTTCTCTTGTCTTAAATGGTTTTCCGTCTTTTCCATTCATCGTACCAAATCCAAGGAATGAAAGCTTTGTATCTTCCGGCACAATTCCCGTCTTTTTAGCTGCGCGGAACACTTGAACAAAATGCAGTTCTTGACGCTTGTCTACCACATAGATCACATGATCCGGATGATAATCCTGCTCTCTCTGAATCAGTGTCGCAAGGTCTGTTGTACCATAAAGAGAAGCACCGTCTGATTTCTGGATCATACATGGCGGAATCTCTTTCGTGTCTGTCTCTTCCTGAACATCAATGACAAGCGCCCCCTGATCCTCATGTGCATATCCTTTTTCCTTTAATTCTTTGATCATATCCGGAATATAAGCCTGTGCGTCAGATTCACCCTTCCAAAGATCAAATTCCACATTCAGATTTTGATAGTTTTTCTTAAGATCCGCTACTGATACACTCATAATATGCTTCCATATTGCGGTATATCCCCTGTGTCCATTCTGCAAAAGATAAGTCGCATGCAATGCTTCTTCCCTATAAGCCTCGTCCTCTTTTGCCTTAGCACTGGCTGTCGGATAAATTTCTTCCAACTCTCCGATCGTAAATGGCGCTTCTACCGGATATTCTCCTTCAAAATCTTCTTGAAAATACGGAAGATTGGGCTGTCTCTTCTTAAGCTCCGTCACGATCAATCCCATCTGATATCCCCAGTCTCCTAAATGGATATCTCCAAGCACTTTGTGCCCCATCTTTCTCGCAATACGCTTCACGCTCTCTCCAATGACAGCAGAACGAAGATGTCCTACATGGAGCGGTTTTGCCACATTGGGTCCACCGTAATCCACAAGAATTGTTTTTGGTTCTTTCGCCTGTTCAATTCCATGATTATCACAAGTCTTCATGGCATTTAAATATTCTGCCACTGCATCTTTGTCTGCTTTTATATTAATAAATCCCGGATTTACCGCTTCGATTTCTGCAATATACGTCTTCTCTGTAAGATTAGCGATCACGTCATTTGCAATCATGATCGGCGCTTTCTTATATGCCTTTGCACCTGCCATCGCCCCATTACACTGGTACTCACACAGGTCCGGACGATTCGAAATCGTCACCCTTGCATAAGAACGGTCATATCCCGCCTTTTCAAATGCTGTCCCGATCTCCTGTTCAATCAAATCTATGATTTTCTTCATGCTGTTCCTCCTCAAAATCTATAAACCTTTGTATTTCAGCGTTATTTTTTATTTTAACACAAGTGAAAGTTGCTCACAAGGCTAAACTTCAATGATCACAGCTCCCAATTTATTAAGAAGTTTCCGGTCTTTTTCCGTGAATTTCTGATCTGTCACTACTCCGGTATAATCCCCCAGACAATTTACCTTTGCCATTGCCTGCTTCTCGAACTTCGAGTGATCTACTGCAAGATAAGCTTTTCTGCATTGTTTTGGTGTCTCTCGTTTTACTCTCATCTTCTCAATCGTCGGTGTCGTAACTTCAAAGGCATCATTGATAGACGCCGCTCCGAAAAATCCCAGATCAAATTTGAAATCTGACAGCATCTCTGCTGCATATCTGTCAAACATACTTCCCGTGGACTTCTGTACTCTTCCTCCACAGATAAACAGTTCCGGCTCTCCGTCTTCCAACAATCTTGCAATCTCAAGATCATTGGTAACAATGAGCGTATTCTTAATTCCTTTGATTCTTTTAGCAATCTCATATGTAGTTGTTCCAGCATCCAGAAAAATAATATCTCCTTCTGCTACAAACGAAGCACACATTCCGGCAATCTTTTCTTTCTCAGTCTTATTGCTTGTCTGTTTTTGTGCATAGTTTTCTTCCTGCTTTGCCACCGCTCCTCCATGACAGCGCTCCAGCTTTCCTTCTTCCTGAAGCTTCACCAGATCTCTTCGTATCGTCATTGCACTAACCTTTAATTCAGACGCCAGCTCTTCAACCTGAACGCTTCCTTTTCTCTCTGTCATTTCTATAATCTTGGACTGTCTTTCTGCCGCCAGCATATTTTCACCTCTATCAAAAAATATACAGTGGGAAAACTTCCCACTGTATATAATACTATCTTATTACATGAAGATATTCAATACCAGAACTTCTACAACACCCACTGCCCATGCAATCGTAGATGTCACAGACCATACTTTCAACTGATCTTTCGCCTCGCTTACTCCAAGAGTTCTGTTTACCACCCAGAAGTAGCTGTCGTTGAAGTATCCAAAGAACAGAGAACCTACACAACATGCAATCGCTCCAAGAAGCGGGCTTGCTCCTGATGCAATGATGATCGGTGCAGAAATACTTGCTGCTGTTGTCATTGCAACTGTTCCTGAACCCTGAATGAAACGCATTGCTGTAGAGATCAGTAACGGAAGAACAACGATCGGAATTGCTGTCTGTGCAAGACCTTCTGCCATAAAATTACCAAGACCGGAATCTTTAATAATCTGTCCAAGAGCTCCGCCTCCACCAGTAACCAGCATGATGATACCTGCAGACATCATACCTTTTTCCATTTCACTAAGACATGTGTGTCTGTCTAACTTTCTTCCAAGTGTAAAGATTGCTACTAAAAGACCGATACCAACTGCAACGATTGGCTGTCCAAGGAAGATCAGGATTTCCATGATTCCTGTTGTCGCGCCGACTGCTGTTGCAACTGTGTTGATCAGGATTAATACGATTGGAACTAATAATGGCATAAAGGATTCTAATGCTCCTGGCACACCACTCATATCCATTGCAAATGCTCCGTCGTAATCCGGCTCACGATATGGAGCTTCTACAACCTCTCCATCCTCATTCGGAATGCGATAATATTTCTTTGATAAGTACAGTCTTGAATATGCGATACAAGCAATTGTCATCGGAAGCGCAAGAACAATTGTCAAAAGAATAAAGCTTCCTACATCAATTCCAAAGATACCGCAGACTCCAAGCGGGCCCGGTGTTGGCGGTACTAAGGAATGTGTAATTACAAGTCCTGCTGCCAATGCTACTCCAAGTCCAATAAATGACTTCTTAGTCGCTCTGGAAATCGCCTTTGCAATCGGCGCAAGCACTACGAATCCAGAATCACAGAAAATCGGAATAGATACAAGGAATCCTGTCAGCGCCAGAGCTTCCTCTTCTCTCTTCTTACCAAACAGTTTCAAGAATGTATAAGCCATTCTCTTTGCTGCTCCGGTCACTTCAAAGATCTGTCCCATCATAACACCGAAACCGATGATAATACCGATACTTCCAAGTGTTCCACCAAACCCTGATGTAATCGAATTGACAATACCAAACGTCTTCTCAACGCCATCCACTTCAATCGTTGTGTTGAGTAACGGCATACCGCCAACAACTCCAACAATCACTGTACAGATGATCAATGCCAGAAATGCCTGTACCTTTGTTTTCAATACCAAGAATATCAGGACCGCAATACCAATTGCCAGACCAATTAACATTCTCTCTCCACTAAGCCCATTTACCATAGTAGACCTCCTCTTTTTCCTTTTTTACTATTTTGTAAAGTTTGGTGCATATTTTGCCGCCAGTAAAATAGCTTCGATCATGCTGACCGCACTTACGATTCCTTTTCCCGCAATGTCGAATGCCGTTCCGTGATCTACGGAAGTCCGTAAGATCGGCATTCCATTTGTAATCGCAATGGTCTTCTCAAAGTCCAGCGTTTTCGTTGCGATGTGTCCCTGATCATGATACAGCGATAATACACTATTATATCTGCCCTGCGCTGCCTGATGGAACACGGAATCTGCCCCGATCGGTCCTACAACTTTATATCCTTCTGCCTGAAGCTTCTCTATAGCCGGCATGATTTCATTGACTTCTTCCCATCCAAAAAGTCCATGCTCTCCACTGTGAGGATTCAATCCTGCAATCGCCATTGTTCCGTCTGTCACTCCCAGTTTTTCCAGAGCTTTCATACAACGCTTTACATAATCAATGATTCTGTCTTTCGTGATCATGTCCAGCATTTCTCTTAAAGACACATGTCTTGTCAGGAAGAACACGCGCATTCCGTTCGTCTCAAACATCGTCAACGGATCTTCTGTCCCCGTAAGCGCTCCGAAGATTTCTGTGTGTCCGATGTAGTTGATACCTCCCGCACGTAAGGATTCTTTGTTGATCGGTGTCGTTGCAACAGCATCTACTTTGCCTTCATTGGCAAGCTCAATACACTTTGCAATATATTCATATGCGGCTTTACCGCACATTCCATTGACTTTGCCAAATTCAAATTTGGCCATGTCAACATTGCCAAGATCAATCAGATTCAGGATTCCCTTACGGTAATCTCCCTCCTCTGGCTCTGAGATCACGTGAACAGTTAAATCTTCACCGACAATCTTAATAGCATTTTCTATGATTGTCTTATCTCCGACAATCACACAATCCGCCGCCTCGAACACATCTCCTGATGCAACAGATTTTGCTACGATCTCCGGTCCAACTCCTGCCGGATCCCCAATAGGTACTGCAATTAATGGTTTTTTCATAACGTCTCATCCTTTCTTGATAAATATAGATTAAATGTATAATTTTTCTTTCAAATAAGTAACACAGCGGTTAATCGCGTCTCTTCCGCCTTGGCTACCGCCTTTTGTAATAATGTGCACGCCTTCAAACTGTCCCTTTAAGAACTGCCCGTACGCCGCCAGCGGAAGGACTTCGTCCATCAGACTTAATCCGGCTGTCTCAAATTTCTGACATACTGCAACTGTTACGTCACCGCCACTTGTATAAAGTCCTTTAAATGTCGGTTCTGCCTTAAAAATTCGATAAGTAATCTCCGCAAAAGCACGGTTAATCTTTCCTGTCACCTCATCCAGGGAGCACTGATAACGTTCCATATAAGGCGCAAAATCAATTCGATTCTCCGGATAAATCCCATCTCCTGTAACCGTGGATATGACGTTTCTGTCACATTCATCCAAAATTTCCTTTGTCACACGGGCAATTTCCAGTTCTCTTCTTTCATCACTTTCCAGAAGTTCTCTTGTCTTAACAAATACGTTATGTGTTCTCTGGGATAACCACAACTCTTCCATCTGTACCGTTGTATTTGGATTTACACTGCCTACAACCGCCAAAATCTTATTCTTTTCTTTTTTTTGCGTCGGCACAATCTGCTTTCTTGACAAAGTTGCCGTAAAGACACCCGGATCTACTGCAACAACCTTTATCCCGCTTGTAATCACTGCGTCTGCGATCAAATCTAAATCTTCCTGCGTTACACAGTCCAAAGTGATAATTCTGCTTCCAGATTTCACACAATCATTCATGAGGTTTGCCAGATAATGTTTTCCATGCATTAAATCTTTCATATAAATAGAAGATACTTGATATTTGCTTTGTTCGCGGAATAACACTTCTACCTCTGACACTTTTACCGGTGTCTTGGGATCAATTGCAATATTCGTCTTATGCAGCGGAATTCCATCTACCAGCATATACCCGCCGATCACAATTCTCCCAGAAGACGGAAAACAAGGCGCCACAATGGCTACATAATCTTCTCCCAAACAGTCCAGCATAGCATCTGTCTCACTTCCCAGATTGCCTCTCAACGTACTGTCAATTCTCTTAGCGTATACTTTTACTTCATCATTTTTTAAAAGGTTACATACATTATGTACACGGTTATATGCAATCTGTGCATCTACTCCACGACTGTCCGTCGGATACAGAACACAATCACAATCAGATAATGTAGAAAGTTCAATCCTCTCGGCATTCATAACCGTATAAGCTTTGTAATTCATTTTTTTCAGAAGTACACCAGTGGCATTCGCCCCTGTCAGATCATCTGCTATCACAACACACTGCGGCATAATCTTTTGTCTCCTTTCGCACGTATGTTACGTTCATTTATGTTCGTATTGTACTCCTTTTGTTTATTTTTGTCAATATAATCTATTTTTTATCAATCTTTTTCCACTAATTGCACAATATAATGTTATTATTTGTTCATTAGGACTTCTACCGCCTCTTTCAATGTAGAAATTTCTCCTACATTTCCAGGGAAGATCACATATGGCGTCAGAGGGAACTTACTTTCCTCTCCTGTCTGCCATACCGGAATTCCCGGTTTAATCTGTCCAAGTACATTTGCCTTTTTCACTGCCAACGCTTTTGTTCCCACGTCACTGGATGTAATACCACCTTTTGCAATAACAAAACTTGGTGTAATGCTCAGTCTGCCAACCAGTGCCTGTACTGCATCAGAAATTTTTACAGACAAACGAAGTTCATCTTCCTTATCTCCTGTATCTGCTGTAATCAAAACACGTGTTGTATAACAACATACAGTTTTACCTGCTCTGATACATTCTTCCTCTTTGTCAAGACATCTCTGAACTTCAGCTTCAAATGCCGCATCATCTTTCACCAATGTTGCATCCAGTTCGATAAATTCAATGTCTTTTAGTTCTTTTAAACATTCAACCTGCTTCGTTGTCTTATCTGTGTGAGAACCTACTACAACGATTCCACCATTTGTCGTCTCTTTCACTACCATCTGTTCTCTGGTAAGAAGCGGTTGGTCTGTAACTGCTCCCATCACCTTTACGATTGCAGCGGCTGTACGGAACATAAATACTTTTCCTTTTGCCATCGCGCGATAGAGCGCGACACAAAATACCTTTACATCTGCATAATCAACTGCATTTACAATGATTTTATTGAAATCTTTTACTTCCATTAACTGTGCTTCGATCTTATCGATATCCATATTATGGATGTCTTCCAAAGAAATACAGGTTACATCTGATGCCTTATATTCCCCTTTTGTCTTCTCCTCAATATATTCCGGCATGGTATACGCTGTATAACCAAAAGTTTTATCTTTTGCAAACTCTGTTTCATTTGCCGGAACCAGTTCTTCGCCGTATTTTACATAGTGTACATTATCAATGGTAAATCTTCCGCCCTCTTTAAAGAACGGGCACATCACTTCTCCATCAATCGTCTTTCCTGTATTCTTCTCATAATCAGCTCTTAAAAGCTGTGTTTCCAACGGATAATGTCCACGCAAGGTACTGTCGCTTCTACTGATGAATATATATTCTTTTCCCGTTTCTTGTGCTACTTCATCAACTACTTGTGCAATCTCGTGATGCGCCTTTGTTGTCTGCTCCACTGTAAATCCACGGGAATTTGTCAATACATAGAAAAGATTATTCTCTTCTTCAAATCCTTGACGGATACTGTCTTTATCCCAATTTGCATAAACAGAGATATCATGAACCGTCTGAACTCCGGTCGGATCATCATCGAGCACAACAATCTTTTTATTATTTGCTTCAATTTCTTTTTTCAATAACCCGTCTATATATGCTTCATCAATTTTGTTAAAAGATGTTAATACCTCCGCATTGATTGCCATATCTATCTTCTCCTCTTTCTTGATTTTATTCTTAGTCAAATTTCTTTACTTCTACATCAGCCAGTTTTTCGAAATACTGTACGATTCCGCCATGATCATCGTTCATATGTCCGTGAATCTTTAATGCTTGAAGGATCTCATACAACTGCGCAGTATAAGGAATCGGAACATCAATCGCGTGCGCCGTATTCACTACATTTTTAATATCTTTGTGATTGATACGGATTGGTCCGCCCGGTTTGAAATTACGCTCTACAATCATCGGAATCTTCGCGTCAAGCACTGCACTTCCCGCAAGACCTCCACGGATTGCCTCATATACTTTCTGCGGATCTGCTCCTGCTTTTGCTGCCAGTACAAATGCTTCTGATACGACTGCGATTGTGTTGTTCACGATAATCTGATTTGCAAGCTTGGTCACACTTCCACTTCCGGATTCACCGATCAACAGCGCAGAAGATCCCAAAATATCAAAATATTCTTTCAGAGCATGAAAGTCTTTCTCGTCGCCGCCTGCCATAATTGCAAGTGTTCCTGCAATAGCTCCTGGTTCGCCGCCGGATACCGGTGCATCTACAAAACCAACTCCCTGCTCTTTCAGTCTTGCATAGCATTCTTTGGATTCAACCGGTGTAACAGAGCTCATATCACACACAATGCTTCCTTCTTTCAAGGTAGATGCAACTCCGTTCTCATCAAATAAAATAGACTTTACAATATCTCCGCTTGGAACAATAACGAACACAACATCGCAGGTAGCTCCGATTTCTGCGTAACTTCCTTCGGTTGCTCCTGCTGCGACTACATCAGCAACCGCCTCTTTGTTTAAATCTGTTACAACAAGATCAACACCTGCTTTTACCATGTTTTTTGCCATTGGTCTTCCCATAATTCCAAGTCCGATAAATCCTACTTTCATACTTCTTACTTCCTTTCTTTTGAAATTGTTTGTTTCTGTTTTTTCTGAAATAATCCGTTCATTATTTCGTTTTCTAACTTCACTTTACTACACACCGGTATACCGGTCAATAGATTGTTTCTCTTTCTCCCTTTTCTACATAATTCACCCCTTATTTTTGTGCAAAATTAATATATCTATATCTTCCTATTCGTTATTTTTTTAACACAATATACAATTTTTTCATTTCTTTTATCAACGTGATATTGACCGTTTTTCTCGTTTATTGTATGATATTCTTGTAAAAACACTTCATTTTTCTATTGTTTTTACAGGATTTTTGTTAAAAAAATATTTATCCGAATAATGTTAAGGAGTTTGCATATGATACCATTAAACGAACAGGCATACCGTCATTTACAACATATGATCCTCACCGATCAATTATCCTATCAGGAAATCTATTCCGAGACAAAACTTTCTAAAGAGCTTGGCATTTCCCGCACACCTTTTCGAGATGCCATCCATCGACTTGCGCAGGAGGGTTATATTGATATTATCCCCAGCAAGGGCTTCACACTCCACCAACTGACGAAACAGGATGTAAATGAAACATTTCAAATCCGTTCTGCTCTGGAATGTTACTGCACGCTCCAAATTACCCGTTCCTACGAAAGCCGAAATTCAAAAAAACTATTCCGTGAACTTGATTTTATTATGGAATATCTAAAAGAAATTTTAGAAACCACAAAGTCCATTGAAGAATTCAGCGAATATGATTTTCAATTTCACACAAAAATCATTGAATATCTGCATAACGAACAATTCGCCTCTGTCTTTGCCACTTTTATGTACCGGATGAGAAGGCTTGCAGCGTTATCTCTATCCCACAAGGGGCGTATGGAAGATACTTACCAAGAACATATGAATATCTTAAATGCTATGAAACAAGGCGATACGGAACATATTTATGAAATTACTTTGAAACATATGGAAGTTCCAAGAGGAATTAATTTGGAAGACCTGTAAAACTTTTGTTGCCATGTCTTCTTTTCTATGTTACTATATATATTAGTAATTATTCCTATTTTTATTTTGATCGGAGGTATCTTATGAACAAACAAGCATTTCGAAACTTATCTTATGGTGTATATATTGTGTCCACAATGGATCAGGAGCGTCCTACCGGATGTACTGCCAACAGTGCCATGCAGGTAACTTCATCTCCTGCAACAATTGCAGTCAGCATCAATCATGACAATTATACCAATTCCTGCATTGATAACTCTGGTGTCTTTGCTGTTTCTATTCTTTCCGAGGAATCAGATTCCACGCTGATTGGACGCTTCGGCTTCATGTCCGGCAGAGATATGGATAAATTCGATGGAATTAACTACTCTGTCAAAGAAGGGGTTCCGGTGATTGACGATGCCTGTGCATACATTGTCTGCAAGGTGGTTGACCGGATGGAGACTTCCTCACACACTGTCTTTTTAGGTGAGGTAATTGACGCTGACACTTTGAAATCAGCTCCGCCTATGACTTATGCTTATTACCACAATGTCATCAAAGGGAAAAGCCCTAAAAATGCACCAACCTATCTGCCAGAAGACTAGAAAGGAGTTTTCCATACTATGATTTTAGGTTCACACGTAGGAATGAGCGGCAAAGATATGCTTCTTGGCTCTGCAAAAGAAGCCGTATCCTACGGTGCAGATACATTTATGTTCTATACCGGCGCTCCGCAAAATACAAGAAGAAAAGACATCTCAGAACTGAACATTGACGCTGCATGGAACTATATGGAAACACACGGTATTCATGATATCGTTGTACATGCGCCTTATATCATCAATCTTGGGAATTCTGTAAAACCAGAGACATATGAACTGGCTGTTGAATTTCTTGCGAAAGAAATCGAACGCACCGAGGCGTGCAAGAGTCGTACTTTGATTCTTCATCCCGGCGCTCATGTAGGAGCCGGAACAGACACCGGAATAAAACAGGTCATTCAAGGACTCAACGAAGTGCTGACCAGAGACACGAATCTTTGTATTGCTCTTGAAACGATGGCTGGAAAAGGTTCCGAACTTGGGCGAAACTTTGAAGAGCTAGCGCGTATTTACGATGGTGTCACTTATAACGAGAGGCTTCGGGTATGCTTCGACACCTGCCACACTCATGACAGTGGTTACGATATCATCCATGATTTTGATGGCGTCATTGAAAATTTTGACCATCTTCTCGGGAAAGATCAGATTGCAGTCTTCCACATCAACGACAGCAAGAATATTTGCGGCGCCTCTAAAGACCGGCACGCTAATATCGGTTTTGGTGAGATTGGCTTTGATGCCCTCTCTTATATTGTCCACCATCCTGATTTTACAGATGTTCCAAAGATTTTAGAGACGCCGTATGTCCCATCTCTCGTCAAAGAGAAAAAATCTTATGCGCCGTATAAGCATGAAATTGAAATGCTTCGTGCAGGCAGCTTTCAGCCCCAAATACAGGAGACAATCCTTGCTGAAAATGAAGGGTAAGTCTCGTCGTTCACAAAATGAATATAGCCGTGAAAACATAAAAAGATTTTATCAGACGAACCTTCTCCCCGAAAGTTCGTCTGATTTTTATAATGCCGGAAAACTTTTTCTTTCTTGACAATTTTCTCTTTTTGTATTATTGTATTATTATCTTAATACAATACATTATTCGAAGTGAGGTGAATGATATGCCATGGGACTTAGATGAAAACCGCCCAATCTACTTACAGTTAATGGAGAAAATACAGCAAGATATCATATCGGGAGTCTATCAAGCAGGCGACAGACTTCCTTCCGTTCGCGAACTGGCGCTTGATGCAGCGGTCAACCCAAATACAATGCAAAAAGCTCTGTCGGAGTTAGAACGAAGCGGTCTTGTATACTCTCAGCGCACCAGTGGACGCTTTATTACGGAGGATAAAAATATGTTAAAACAATTAAAAACGGAACTTGCAGCCGGACATATCCGAGAATTTTTGATAACTATGAAACAACTTGGATTCCCACCGGAGGAAACACTTACCTTGATTAAAGAGACTATAAAGGAGGACGCATAACATGAACCCTATTTTAGAATGCAGAGGTCTTTCCAAACAATACACTTCTGGCTGTTATGCTTTAAACAACTTGAACCTTTCATTAGAGCGCGGGCAGATCATCGGTCTTCTCGGTCCAAACGGAAGTGGAAAGACTACTTTTATCAAACTAATCAACGATCTTCTTACCCCCACAAGCGGACAGATTTTAATCGACGGAAAACTGCCGGGTGTAGAGACAAAAGCAATGGTCTCTTATCTTCCCGAGCGCACACATTTAGACCAAACAATGAAGATCAAAGATCTAATTAAATATTTCTCTGATTTCTATGAAGATTTTAGAACAGAACGGGCATTTACCATGCTGAAAGATCTTAATATCGACCAGAATGCCAGACTAAAGAACCTGTCAAAAGGAACGAAAGAAAAGGTGCAGCTCATACTTGTCATGAGCAGAGATGCAAAACTATATATTCTTGATGAGCCGATCGGCGGAGTCGATCCTGCTGCCAGAGACTATATCCTTCACACGATTTTAAATAATTATAATGAAGAAGCTACCATCCTTTTGTCCACACATCTGATTCACGATATCGAAAATATTTTAGATCAAGTAGTCTTCATCCGTCAGGGAGAGCTTGTCTTAAATGCTTCGGTAGATGAGATTCGTATGCAGCAGGGAAAATCGGTAGATTCACTCTTCCGGGAGGTGTTCAAATGTTAACAAAACTTATGAAATATGACTTCAAGGCATTAAACCGTTATCTGATTCTTATTCACGCCTTCTTGCTTGCTGCTGCCGCTGCCGTAAGAATCTTTTTGACAGAGCCTCTGCGCCCAGGCGACTCGCAGAGCATAATCGTGTCAACATTTGGAATGATCCTGTTTGTGTTGATTGCAGTGGGAATCTCCTTTGCCACAGGCCTGTTGACCGCGATTCGTTTCTATAAAAACCTGTTTTCAGACGAAGGATACTTAACCCATACACTGCCCGTTACAAGGGGACAGCACTTGCTTTCCAAGACGATTGCCGGCTCCACATGGTACTTTCTTGATCAGATCCTTTTACTTGGAAGTCTCTTTTTGATCTTCCACGCCAAGCCGCTTCGCAATCTGTTCAACGCAAATAAGGCAGAGCTTTTAAAAGAGTTAGGATTTACCGGTGCTTATGCAAATCTCGCACTTTGGAAAATCATTCTCTACCTTCTTATCTTCCTGTTGATTAGTGCGCTGTCTTCCGTAATCATGATCTATGCATCCGTCGTTCTTGGACAGTTATTCACTAATCACCGGGTTCTGGGAGCTGTCATTTGTTACATCGGACTTACAACGATTCTGTCCATTGTCAGCTATGCTTTGTTGTTTGCTCTGGGTCTTATAAGCCTGAAAGTCCATGACACTTCTATGTCAATGCAATACTTTAACACCGTGTCTTATATGGTAAAGACACTCAACTTATCCATGATTCTTGCCGCTGTTACAAGTGTGATTCTATATGTCATCACTTACCGGTTATTGCAGACAAAGCTCAACCTCAATTAATTCTTAATCGCTATGAGAATAAATACTGGAGCCGAAAACCTTATGTTTTCCGGCTCCAAAATTCTTTCATAAAATCAGCGGCATTTTCCTGTCTGCACAGCTTATAGTTTCCCCATTCTCTTGGAAATACTTCTCGGTATCTCATATCAAGAAACCGATCATCAAGAAGCAGTACAACTCCCCTGTCTTCCTGCGTTCTGATCACCCTCCCTGCGGACTGAAGCACCTTATTCATCCCCGGATAGAGATAAGCGTAATCGAATCCGTGGAAACCATGTTCATCAAAGTACTGTTTGAGAAGTTTCCGTTCCCGACATACCTGCGGAAGTCCGGTTCCAACAATCACCGCCCCAATCAACTGCTCTCCGGTAAGATCGATTCCTTCCGAGAAAATTCCTCCCATCACACAAAAGCCCATCAAACTATGCTCTCTGTCCTCTTCAAAGTTTTCAAGAAAAATTTCTCTTGCTTCTTCTGACATATACTGAGACTGGATCACATCATCCACTTCCACCGAACCTTGGGATACGATTACAAGAAATTCTTCATGCACATCTTCCATAAAACGGTAAGAAGGAAAAAAAGCAATATAATTCCCATGTTTTGCCAACGCCACCTGATAAAGATACTCTGCATATCTACGATACGTATCTTCTCCACGTCTCGTATATTTCGTGCTTACATCTGTCCCCAGAAGAAGAAGCCTCTTTTCCATATCAAAGGGGGATTCCGCATAAATTGCATAATCATCACTGGCTGTACTCAATAACTTTTTATAGTAATGAATGGGCAAGAGAGTCGCCGAAAAAAACACGGTGCTATTTCCTTTATCCAGAAATTCTTGAAGATTTTTTGCCGGATTCACACAAAACAAGTGAATTTCAAAGTGTCCATTGTTAAGAAGCTCTGAATAGATCATATAGTTTTCATCCAGGCGATCATGTGTCGCCACAAAACGTCTGACATCAAAATAAAAGTCCAGCACTTCTTTTCGTAAATCTTCTTTCTTACAATCCTCTAGGAAACGCTCCAACTCTCCCATCAAATTCAACAACTTTAAATAAATATGCGAAACACTATTCAATACTTGATAGTCTTCACACTCCCGTTTTAATGTAAGAAGCTGCTGATTACATTCGGAAATCCTTTTCGCAAGCTTTACATCTTCGTCTTTCACCAAACGTTTCACTTTTAGAAAATCTTCCTTGCAAAGTTTTGCACTGTACATACTTCTTCCACGTTCTACCAGATTGTGTGCCTCATCAATCAAGAAAAGATATTCTCCACTTATTCCTTCACCAAAGAACCGACGAAGATGGGCGTTTGGATCAAACACATAATTATAATCGCAGATCACCGCATCTACCCATTCCGATACATCCAGACTCATCTCATGGGGACATACCTTCCACTTTCTTGCCTGTTCCTCCAGGATCTCCCGATTCATCTCATCAGAAGTAGTGAGAAGTTCATAAACCGCATCATTTACACGATCGTAATGTCCTTTTGCATAAGGACATGCTTCGGGATTGCAATTTGTCTCTTCACAGAAACAAATCTTCTCCTTCGCTGTCAGAACGAGTACTTTCATGCGAAGCGCCTGTTCCTTTAATATATCAAACGCCTGCCATGCCACTGTTCGCGTAATGGTCTTTGCTGTCAGATAGAAAATCTTTTCTCCCAAGCCTTCTCCCACAGCCTTTACTGCGGGAAATACGGTGGAAATGGTTTTCCCTACTCCTGTCGGCGCTTGAATGAATAACTTCTTCTTTCTAAGAATCGTTCGATATACGGAAGCTGTAAGATCGCGCTGTCTCTCTCGATATGCAAACGGAAATTCAGCCTCTTTAATCGATGCATTTCGTTTTTCCTTCCATCGAATCTGATACCTTGCCCATTTCTCATATTTACCGATCAATTCCCAAAACCAACGGTCAAGTTCTTCATACACATACACATTCTGGAACCGTTTTATTTCTTCCGTCTCCATATTGCAATAGGTCATCTGCACGCCGATTTCTTCCAACTTCTTCTGGGATGCATAGATGTACGCATAGCATTTTGCCTGTGCAAGATGTACTGCCACCGGTTCTTTTATCATATCCAGATCTTTAAGAACTCCTTTGATCTCATCAATTACAATTCCGGAAGGAGTGTCAATGATTCCATCTGCCCTTCCTTCTACTGACAATATAAATCCCTTGCAAGGCACTTCATATTTCAGTGTTACTTCAGCATGGTAATCAGCCCCCATACGCCGCTGGATCTTGCGATGAATCTTTCCGCCAAGAAGCATGGCATCCTTATCCGCTGCCGCTATTCGATTGTCAATGTCTCCGCTCCTTAAAATAAATTCCACCAGATTCCGCACGGATATACGGATCAAAGGCTGTTCTTTCTCCATCGTCTTTCATCCCCTCATTGTGGTCTAATGTCCATTTTACCACATCCGGCAGTATCATAAAAGTACCCGTTAAAACTCTGTCATATAAGGGCGGTACCTGAGCGGCAGGTGTCCTCTCTGACTTTTTAAATTTTCACGTTCTTTAATCGAAATCGTATGGCAGAATCCCCGCCACAATTTTTCATACATAAGTTCTCTCTCCGATACATCTCTCACCATCGCTGGATCAATCCCTTCATTCTGAACAAGCACCCAACGTTTCCCCGCTTCATGAACAGCATACTCCTCATGTGTCTTATCACAGATCATCCAGTTTTCTGTAGAAAGCCGGTCTGCAAAATGAGGAGCGAGACATGTAAGAACCTGTGACCTCGGTGCGATTTCTGAATAAAGAATACCGCCGGACAACTCTTTAAATCTCACAAAACCTTTCAGCGAATGAGCCTCTGCCCCCACACTTCTGCTAAGTTCAAATACCTTCTCCACTTTTGGGTGGCTCAAGTGTTCCATAATCTTCCGGCTGTCTGGTATCTTTCTGGCCTCCAACATTGTTCCAAGCACCGCATCTCCCTTTTCTTCATCTTCTGACAACATTGCCTGATAAAGATCTCCATATACGTCCATACCTAAATGTTTACAAATCATTGCCTCCACAGCTCTTGCTTTGTGTTCTGTCTCTTCCACTTCTACATAATCACAAAAAAGTTCTGCTTCCACCTTGCCTCTGAGCGCAATGGAACAATTCTCACTATTCTTTTCCCTCTTCCACGCATCGTAAATAGCTGAGAGGATTCCGGTCACCGTATCACTGCACACATAGATTCTTTTCATAAAAGTCCTCCCGAAATCTTACATCATCAAATAACGACATCTGTTGATATCCCATATGAACAACCTCTTTAGGAAGCTTTTCTTTCGTGTCTAACAAATTTCTTGCAATATAATCTTCCTCAAGCTTTGTTGGATACATCATTTTTCCATTGCAAGTAATAAAATAAAGCGCTCGTTTCAACACAACTCCCATTTTCTTAATATCTGGAAAGTCAAGCACTCCCAAACGTCTTGCCTTCACAATTCTCGTCGCCGATTTATAGCCAATCCCCGGCACACGCAACAGCATTTTATAATCGGCACGATTAATCTCCACCGGAAAAAATTCCAGATGTTTCAATGCCCAGTTGCATTTCGGATCAAAAAGCACATTAAAATTCGGTTCTTCTTCCGACAATAGTTCCTCCGCGCGGAAATGATAATATCTAAGCAGCCAGTCCGCCTGATACAATCTATGTTCCCGAAGAAGCGGAGGACCTTCATCGGTTCTCGCCGGAAGCAATGCATCTTCATTCACGGGAACAAATGCCGAATAAAACACTCTTTTTAGGTCGAAGTTCTGATATAAGGATTCGGTCACCTGCATGATCTGATAGTCAGTCTCCGGCGTTGCTCCGATAATCATCTGCGTACTCTGTCCTGCCGGAACAAACCTCGGCGCATTGCGATACAAAACCAATTCCTTTTTATTCTCTTCCATTCCATTTTGTACAAGGCGCATCGGCATAAGAATATTCTTCCGAGTCTTATGAGGCGCTAAAAGTTTCAGCCCTTCTGCGGTCGGAAGTTCCAGATTCACGCTCATTCGATCTGCCAAAAAGCCAACCCGTCTTATCAGCTCCTGACTGGCTCCGGGAATTGCTTTTACATGAATATATCCTTGAAAATTACACTCTTTCCGAAGCTTAAAAAGTGTAGCGTAAAGAAGCTCCATTGTATAGTCCGGACTTTTTAAAACGCCGGAACTTAAAAACAATCCTTCAATATAATTTCTTCGGTAAAATTCCATAGTAAGCGTACATACTTCTTCCGGCGTAAAAGAAGTCCTCACCACATCATTGGTTCTACGATTCACACAATATTTACAATCATAGATACACTCATTGGTAAAGAGAATCTTAAGCAATGAGATACACCTTCCGTCTGCCGAAAAGCTATGACAGATTCCAGACTGCTGACAGCTCCCTAATCCCATTCCGTCATTCTTTCTCTGTGTACCACTTGATGTACAAGCCACATCATATTTAGCCGCATCCGTTAAAATATTAAGTTTCTCATATAACGTCATTGATTTTTCTATTCTCATATTCTTATCGCCTCGCAAAAATAGAACGAATGTTCTGTATTAATTATACGAACATCCGTTCTATTTGTCAATGAGAATTCACTATCCTTTTACCGCGCCGCCCATCATGCCGGAAATCAAGAACCGCCGGAAAATAAGCGCTGTAATTGCAGGCGGAATCACCGCCACGATTCCTGCCGCTGCAGTAAGCCCATACTGAATAGAATCTTTCGTCATAAATTCAGACACTACGATTGCAACCGGCTTTGTCTCTAGCGAAGATGCAAGAATCAATGGAATCTGAAACTGATTCCATGTATTCAAAAACATGATCAACGCTGCCGATAAAATAATTGGATAAGAAGCCGGCACGATAATGCGGAAGAACGTGCTCATTCTCCCACACCCGTCAATCCAAGCCGCTTCCTCAAGTTCCTTAGGTATCGTGGCAAAATAATTGGACATCAACCATGTAATGAGCGGAAGGTATGAGCTCACATACACAAGACTTAGCCAAAATACATTATCAAGAAGTTCCCTTGCCACAAACAAGCGAAACAGCGGTATAATTGTTGCCATTACCGGAATGACCATCGTAATCAACAGGAGATTTTTGATCAGCTTTCTGCCTTTAAATTCCATTCTGCTAAGCGCATAAGCGCTCATCATACAAATCGGAATCCCCACGATCAAAGTAGACAAAACCGCTTTCAATGAATTCGTGATACCGGTAAGTACAAGTCCGCCTCTTCTTCCTCCGCCAAATATCTCCGCATAATTACCAAAGGTAACTGCTTCCGGAAGAAGTTCTGTCGTCTTGGCAAACATGGCATACTCCGGAGTAATCGAAATCACAAAGGTCCAAATAAAGGGACCAAGAACCAGAAATAAAAACACCAAAAGCGCCACAAAATATCCTGCTTTCTTCAAGTATTTCATCAGTATTCCACCTCCTTATTAAGACTCTTAAGATAGAATACTCCAAGGATAGCGGCAACAAACATTACAAGATAGGTCACCGCGCTCCCCTTACCGAAATCTAAGAAAGTAAAGGTTGTCAGATAACTTTCCACCAATATATTTTTTCCCATATCACTGTAACCGGACAATGCGATAATCTCGTCAAATACATTGACCGCCGTCACAGACGTTGAAGTGATTCCTATGCCAATAAAAGGAAGCATCAAAGGAAAGGTAATCCGACGGAAAATCTGAAACGTACCTGCACCGTCAATCTTAGCCGCTTCATATAATCCATGAGGAATCGATTGTCTGCCCGCCAGACATACAAGCGTCATAAAAGGTACACTTCTCCACACAACTACAATCGCCACGACAACAAGAAGCATCCAGCGGGAAGTCAGCCATTCCACCGGCTTGTCCACCATGCCGAGCCCGATCAATACTTTATTCATAAAACCATAGCCGGAGTGAAAAACAAATTTCCACAAAATACCATTCACATAAGGCGGCAGCGCCCACGGCAATACCGCTATTGCCAAGAGGATACCTGCTCCTTTCACTTGAATATTTAAAAACAAAGAAACGAGCACGCCTAAAATGGATGTTGCCACAACAACAAGTACCAAGAGAAAGAGCGTATTCTGAAGGCTATACCAAAATGACTCCGATTTCAAAATATTTTTATAATTGTCAAATCCGATAAAGCGGATATCCCCCGGCGCAGTCAGCTTCCATTTTTTTAGACTGTATGAAAATGTTGCCGCTATCGGGTAAAATACTAATACACCCATGATTAATATCATGGGTGCAAGTAAAAGATAAGGTAATATCTTTTTTTTCATTTTTTATTTATCCTGTTCTACTAATTCTGTAATCTTAGCATTCATATCTTCAAATGCTTCTTCTGCGGTCATCTCACCAAGAGCCATCTTATTGATCGCATTGTACATTGCAGAACTCATCTCTGCGTAGTAAGCCGGAATACCATTCGGGAATGGAGAAACGATTCTCTCTGCTTCATCCATCATAGCACCTGCATTTTTGATTGTTCCGTCTTCAACGAGTGCTTTCAAAACAGAGTTTCTTGTCGGAATAGCGCTGTTGGAAGCATTTAATTCTTTCTGCATATCCGCAGATGTATACCACTCAACGAATTTCTTAGCAGCTTCTTTGTTCTCAGAGAATTTTGTTACTCCAAGTCCTTCCGGAAGAGCCATTGTCACTTCGGATTTTGCCTCTTCACCCGGCATAAGGATTGGTGCGATCTGTCCAACTACACTGCACTCTTCCTCGTTTGTGCTTCTGGATACGAAAGAAGTCGGTCCTGTTAAAAAGCTTGCGCTTCCGCCTGTCAGACGCTTGTAAGCATCCATTCCTGAAGATGTCTTATCTTCTGGAGCAACTAACTCTTCTTTTACAAGTGTTTCCATGTATTTCAGAGCTTCCATAACAGACTCTTCGTTTAATGTTCCATCTTCATTCCATACGACGCCATTCATCGCATATGCAAGCCACATTAAGCATGTAGAAGTCTTTTCTTCTGCATTTAATGCAATTGCAAATGGATAATCAACTGTTCCTGTAGATTTTAATTTTCTACAAGCCTCTAATACATCATCCCATGTCTGTGGTTCTTCTGTAACACCTGCTGCTTTGAACTGCTCTGTGTTATAGTAAGAAAGACGATAGTCGTTTGCATAAGGAATCGCTAATACTTTATCTTCCTTTGTAAATGTCTCAAGTGTCGGCATATCAGCTTTATCTTCTTCTGACACTTCCAATGGTTCTAACCAGTCTGCCGCGTAGAATTCTCCTACCCATGACCAGTCAACCTCTACTACGTCAGCGACAGCCTGTCCGCCGGATGCTGCTGTTGCAAGTTTTTCACGGATATCATCCCATCCCACTTCATTTACAACCACTTCGATTCCTGTCTCATCCGTAAATGATGCTAACTGATCATCTGTCGGAATTGCCCAGTCCGGAGCCATCAATGTAATAGAATCTCCCTTGTCCTCTTTTGGCTTTTCACTTTTCTCTTCTTTTCCGCATCCTGCGATCATTGCTGCGCACATTGACACAACAAGCAAAATGCTTACGAGTTTCTTTTTCATACGAAATCCTCTCCTTATCTTATATATTTACAATAGATAATCTTTATGTGTTGTTATATTTATAGAAAATATCTATTAAAGCATCTCAATAAATGCTGTGATTCTTGTATTTAACTGACCGATATCTGCCTGTGAATAGTCTGTCTCCACACTGATATACGGAAGTTTCTTCTCTTCGTTGACAAATTTGCGAATTCCGAATGACTCAACGTTATAAGTATGGCATGCCTGAAGCGTCATTTCCACAACACCGTCCACTTTATACTCATCGATCAGTCTTCCAAGAAGTTCCAGACGGTTTGGATTCGGTGTCATTACAGAACATCCGATGTCCAGATAACGTCTTGCCAAAGCGCCGTATACATCCGGATCATCCTCATCCACCATCTTATCAATCGCCTTAGCTCCTGTACAATTTTCATAAGTAACAACAATTCCGCCATTATCCTCGATGGCGCGGATCACCTTCTCTGTGGCTCCGCCCAGAGGGCATCCTGTTACAAGAATACGAGGTTTCTTCGGCTGCATCTTTCCTTCTTTATATTCTTTCTCAATCTTTTCTACCAGTGCATTCACCTCTCCTGCGATCAGGCTTCGATCAAGCTTGAAGGTACTTCCATACAATACTTTAAAAAGATCATATCCCGTAATCGGAGCCGGATCATGCTTCATTACTCCATAAAGCTTTCGCAGTGCAAGACGTGCTTCGTTATTGACCTTAATCGCCTTTCGAATGTCTTCCTCTGTAATCGTCGTCTCAAAATGTTTCTCCAAATATTCTTTGAAACGAATCATTTCATTTCTCCAGAGAACAAGCGCATCCTCTCTCTGTGTATTCGGAAGTTCCATAAGGTAAGTTTCTTTAAATTCAGCCATGTACTCGTACATTTTTTTCTTTCCGTCACAAGTAGTCTCCCCAACAACTACATCGGAAAAATAAAAGAACGGACATTTATCAGTTCTCGCAAATCCGTAACTGGATTTGATCAACGGACAGAGGTTCTTCGGCAGTTCCTTTTCTGCTTCTGCGATGGTCTCATCCGAAGTAGAGCAAAGGCTTACACTGGCTGCTCCCATTGCCATAGCAAGCTCTTGCGGAAAATAAGTACAATAAGAACCTACTACCGGCACCCCTTTATCTTTTAACTCTTTTACCGCAAGAAAGGAATTTTTACGCTGCTCTGCGAATTCCTCAAAAACCTCCGGCAAATCTTTAATAATTTCCATGTCATTTCCTCCTAATCTTTTCTATATGCTTCTTTCATTTTAACATTACAGCTTTTTATCTTGAAATTGTAAATATTAATAAATGGCACTGATTATAGACTTTATCTATAAGTTTTTCCGTTTTAATGACAACATATGTTCCCTGCACAGAAAAAAGCCGGAGAAGAAGGCAGACCTTTCATTCTGCCGTCTTATCCAGCTATTGTTTCCAACTTAAACAAATTCACCCTCCAATGAACTATATGGAGTATATCTTACACTTTTTCTTGCCAATATCTATTTATCAAGGCGTTCAAAGACCATATCATAGCCATCGTTGCCGTAATTTAATGAACGGTTCACGCGGCTGATTGTCGCGGTGGAAGCTCCCGTCTTCTCGGCAATATCCAGATAGGTTCTCTGCTCTCGCAGCATTTTTGCCACTTCAAAACGCTGAGACAAGGACAACAACTCATTGATCGTGCATATATCCTCAAAAAATGTATAACACTCTTCTTTATCTTTCAGGCTTAAGATGGCTTCAAAAAGATAATCTACTGCCTCAGTCCTTATTTTCTTACTCATACGCATTATCTCCTTTTTGCAACAAAATTCATCACTGTTACATTTTAACACACTAAAACTTTAAAGTCCATACGTTTCTGCTGCGTTTTAAAGAATTTAGTAATTTTTCATAAGAAATGTTGGCAATAAGCTCCTCCGGAAAATCCGTTTCCTTTAAAACTTCTTCCACATAAGTATAATCCGCCAAAGTCACATCCACATGGGAATCTGTTCCAAGCACCACCATCGCGCCCTGCTCCTTACATTCTTTCAGCATAGCCACACTATTGTCTTTTGTATCTTTACGGAAACCTCCCGGCTTTAAGGAAGAATTATTCACCTCCAACAGTGTACCCGTTTGTTTTGCTGCCTTTACAAGTTCTTTATAATCAACAGGAAATCTCCCATCATCCGGATGCCCAATAATATCAACCCACGGATTTTCCATCACTTTTTTATATGCGGACATAATACTTTCTTTTCCACGTTCTTCTTGGAAGCAGAGCGGATGAATACTCGCAATGGCAATATCCAGAGACTTCAACACACCTTCCGGAAGATCCACCTCCCCCTCTTCATTCAAAATATTAAGCTCTGTCCCAAAAAGAAGTTTTACGCCATACATTTCCCTTGGAACTATCCTCAGATTCTGAAAATAATATAGATTCGTACTTCCCGGCATCGCCGGAGCATGTTCTGTAAGCGCCAGTCCTTTCAATCCTTTTTCTGCTGCCATCTGCGCCATTTCACGAATCGTATTGTAAGCGTGTCCGCTTACCATTGTATGTGCATGTGTATCAATTTCAATTTTCATGAGAATCCCTCTTTCCATCTTATTTACTGGAATTATTATACAGTATACAATTCGCTTTTTCTACCGATTCTATTCATAAACTTTTTTCAAAACAGGAGGTGCTTTCATGAGCCCAAAAAATGAAAAGAAAAATCAAGACATCATTGATTCCTTTGACTACCTCTCCAATGCAGCTTCCACATGGGACTGCACAGGACTGATCCCTGCAAGTCCTTCCGAGCGCGCAGAGTTAGAAGCCTATGAAGACTTATATCATTTTCTACCGCCAAGTGGAAAAGCATCTGATATCCGCCCAGAAGAACTTTCTGACAAAAAACGCATATATTAAATAAAAAACGAAGTGATTTTATGGCAACTATTTATGTACCGGTCACTGGAATGATCCAGCAAGTACGTCCTGTGACAAATGAATGTACTCAGCATCTTATATCAATCCGAAACAGCGATGGGATTACTAATTTTATCGTAGACTCTGACACTTACGTAATCGGAACCTTCCGACTGCGCCCCGGTATGACGATCACCGCCTTTTACGATGGCGCTGCTCCGATGCCCCTAATCTACCCACCACAATACCGTGCTGTCTTTATTGGGCGGAATAATTCGCGGGAAAATATGTATGCAGGCATTTTCGATGATGATCTATTATCCGAAGACGGAACATTGAAGCTGACACCTGACCAGAACACAGAAATCGTTACTTCGAACGGGCAACGCTACACCTGCGGACTGGGCGCTCATGTACTGATCGTGTATTACACAACATCTACAAGAAGCATACCTGCTATTACCACACCAAGGAAGATTATTGTAATTTTGTAATTTGGCACGTAATTTGGCACGTAGCTCTTTTGCAAAGAGCTACGTGCCAAATTACAATATGGGGTGTCCCAAATTGAAAAATGACCTGTCCCACTTGACATCTTCTCTATTCACCGATACCATACTCTATGGAATATTTTATGGTAAAGACTTTATTTCGAGAGGTATAGATCTATGAAGAAAATACTTATGATAGCAACCGGAGGCACAATCGCTTCTAAAGAAACTGAAAATGGACTGGCACCTGTCATGACCGGGGAAGAACTTGCGGCAAGCGTTCCGGGCATTAAGGATAAATGCGAAATTACTGTCATGCAGCTGATGAATATTGACAGTACAAATATGCGCCCAAGATTATGGCAATTGATGAGCGACACGATCATTGAACACTACAATAATTATGATGGATTTGTCATCCTCCACGGAACGGACACAATGGCATACACTGCCGCTGCCCTATCCTATCTGATTCAGGATTCTCCGAAACCTATTGTTTTAACCGGTTCACAAAAACCAATGGGAAATCCTTACACAGATGCCAAGATCAATCTGTACCAAAGTATTTTATATGCACTGGACGACCATTCCTGTGACGTTACCGTTGTATTTAATGGGAAGGCAATTGTCGGCACTAGAGCAAGAAAGCAACGGACCAGAAGTTTTTCAGCCTTCGAAAGCATGAACTTTCCAGTTCTCTCTCTGATCCATGACGATAAAATTCTTCGCTATTTCCGCGACAGAGAGCCTTCTATGGATGACTTAAAAACATACCGTGATTTAAATGACCGTGTATTCGTATTAAAATTGACACCGGAAGTAAAAGCCGATATTTTCCAACTTCTTTCCAGCCACTATGATGCGATTATTTTAGAAACATTCGGAATCGGCGGAATTCCGGAATATGATGATACTTTTGAAAAAGCAATTTTCGACTGGGTAAATTCCGGGAAAACTCTCGCTGTGACCACACAGGTTCCGGAAGAAGGCTGTGATATGGAAGTATATAAAGTTGGTAAAAAATACAGTGAACATCCAGGAATTCTACAAGCCGGTGATATGACAACTGAATCTATCGTTGCTAAATTAATGTGGATTCTCGGACAAACCAGCGACCAAAAGGAAATCAGAAAAATGTTTTATCAGACGATCAATCACGACCGTCTTTTGGAAGATTAACATCTTACTGATGACTTGCGTCATACAGCTTTTGAATATTATCCGGAAGTTTATCCGGTAACATAGCATTAACGCCATCTTCGTTTCCATCTGCAATTGCTGTTTCATAGTACCAACATTTGAATTTTAACAGGGAAAGAGTTTTTTGAAGCGCGTTGATTTCTTCTTCAACTGCCAATTTACGCGCCTCAAATAATTCTTTCCTTTTTTCATAACTGGAACTTCCTTCTTTTACCCAGACAAAGAATTGTTGAATATCCTTAATTTCAAGTCCGGAATTTTTTAAGCATTCAATGATGCGAAGTGCTTCAAGCTCGTTTTCACTGAAATAACGCACATTTCCTTTTCGTTTGAGATTGGGAAAAAATCCCTGTTTGTCATAATATCGCAATGTAGAAATAGGAAGATGAAACATCTCTGAGACCTGACCAATTGTATACATATAATAATTTCCTTTCTGACAAAAAAGCTTGACCTAAAGTTAGGTTTAGGTTTTATGATTTATTTATTGTAATATACACATCAATTTATTACAAGAGATTTTTGTATGGAGGTAATGATTATGATGGACACCGAAACACTTAAATTGACCGAAGAATGGGATAAAACATTTCCAAAAAGCAATAAAGTCGTGCATAAGAAGATTACGTTTGTTAATCGTTATGGGATCACACTTGCCGCAGACATGTATAAACCTAAAAATGCAGATGAAAAGTCGCCTGCAATTGCTGTCTGTGGTCCGTTTGGCGCTGTAAATGAACAATGTTCTGGTCTTTATGCACAGACAATGGCTGAACGAGGGTTTCTAACCGTTGCTTTTGATCCGTCCTACACAGGTGAAAGCGGCGGGCTACCGAGATATATGGCATCACCAGATATCAACACAGAAGATTTTATGGCGGCAGTTGATTTTCTTTCTGTACAAGATGATGTAGACGCTGACAGAATTGGAATACTCGGTATTTGCGGTTGGGGTGGAATGGCACTTAATGCAGCATCATTAGATACCAGAGTTAAGGCAACGGTAGCTTCTACCATGTACGATATGACAAGAGTAAACGCAAACGGATATTTTGATGATGAAAATAATGAGGAAGCACGTTTTGCAAAAAAACAAGCATTAAATACTCTTAGAACGGAAGAATATAAAAGCGGCAAATACTCAAGAGGCGGCGGATGTATGCCTTTACCTGTTCCTGAAGATGCTCCGTTTTACATAAAAGATTATAGTGAATATTATAAGGGGAGATGTTATCATCCTCGAAGCCTTAACTCCAATGATGGCTGGAATAGCGTTGGCTGTCAATCTTTTATGAATCAACCGATTTTAAAATACAGCAATGAAATCAGAAGTGCTGTTCTTATCCTTCACGGAGACAAGGCGCACAGTTATTATTTTGGAAAAGATGCATATGATGCTATGATAAAAGACAGTAAATATACAGACAATAAGGAATTATTAACAATACCAGATGCTGTTCATACCGATTTGTACGATAACCTTACAGTCATTCCTTTTGATAAAATCGAGGAATTTTTCAAGAAATATTTACAATAAAGAGAAAGGGAAACAAAAAAGCATGAAGAAAAATCCTTTATATGCTTCCGACTACGCTTTTAGAGAAATCTATTTGATTGCAACAGCCGCAGAAAATGAAGACAGTGCATTTGACAAGGCATATAACGGTTTACAAGGCTGGGTTGATTGTTTCGAAAAGGCAACACTTAAAGGCATTGTGATGGGCGGCGGAATTGATGATGCTGGCTCAGCCGCAAAACATAACGATATAATGAAGGTAGCCTACAAGTTAGGAACAGAACTATAGCCCAATATTCTTTTACAGAAAAAGTTTCACACATTCCGATAACAGGAAAATACCCTCCGCGTACAAAGAGAAAACATCCTCCTTGTACACAGAGGGTAAACAACCCCTGTGCTAATTTCTATCACAATATTTTACATATTTCTCAATATCTGATCCAATGCCTTCAAGTCTTCCTCCGTCGTCGACCAGCTTGTTGCAAAACGAATCACAGTATGCGTATCGTCATATTTTTCCCAAAAGCCAACTGCAACTTTTTCTTTCAACTTCTTAAGTTTTTCATTCTCCAATACAACAAACTGCTGGTTCGTCGGAGACTCCAAATAAAATTCCAATCCACAATCACGAACAATTTCTTTTAATTTCTCAGCCATCTGTATTGCATGCTTCGAAATTTTAAAATAAAGATCATCTGTAAACAATGTATCAAACTGAACTCCGAGAAGTCGTCCTTTTGCCAGAAGCGCTCCTCTCTTTTTTACAGAAGTGATAAAATGTAATGGTTTGTTTTTCTTGGTAAATACAACCGCTTCACCGCAGAGAGCTCCAACTTTCGTACCTCCAATATAAAACACATCACACAATCTTGCGATATCCGGCAAGGTCAAATCTGTGTCAAGGCTCATAAGTCCATATCCAAGACGGGCTCCATCCAAAAAGAGCGGGATTTTAAATTCATGGCACACATCCGCAATCTCCGTCATCTCCTTCTTTGTATACAAGGTTCCATATTCTGTCGGATGTGAAATATATACCATGCCAGGAAATACCATATGCTCATAATTTCCATCTGCATAATAATCTTGAATATAATTTTTCAATACCGGAGCCTGAATCTTACCACCCTCCTGCGGAATCTCCAACACTTTATTTCCCGTATACTCGATTGCCCCTGCCTCGTGTACGCTGACATGTCCGGTATAAGCAGCCACCACGCCTTCGTAATCCTTCAGCATGGAAGCAATGACCACTGCATTAGTCTGTGTACCACCTACAAGGAATTCAACTTCAGCCTCGGGACAATCACACGCCTTCTTAATTTTTTCTTTGGCGCTTGCACAATAAATATCATTTCCATAACCCGAAAGGCTCTCCAGATTCGTTTCTGTCAAACGTTTCAAAATCTCTGGATGCGCTCCTGCAATATAATCACTTTCAAAAGATAACATCATCCATTCCTCCTGACTCACATGTATTTACTATTATTCTATCACCTATTTTTAGGAATGCAAAGTCGTTTCCCATCCCATCTTATATTCTTTCTCACCAGTATTTTCATCCACAGCTTCTGCCTCAATCACAAAGTTTTCTCTTTGATAAAACCGAAACGCCTTTTCATTTTTCTGGTAAACACTTAATGTCAAATGAGGTTTTCTCTCTTTGACATAATCCAATAGCTCCTTGCCGACACCTCTGGATCTCGCTTCACACTTTGCAAAAATTCCGGCAATATAATCATCCATCATTCCTATGAAACCTTGAATCTCTCCTGCTTTTTCGAAAATACACACTTCTGTATCCAAAAACATTTCTTTTACTATTTTAAAGTTTCCTCTCCAGTATGTTTCCGAAATAAAGCTATGTGCCTCGATATTGGAATCCAACCAAATACGTGCTACTTCTTCTAAATCTTTTTCTTCTAATTTGCGAATCATTATTTATCTCCTTCTTCAAAAGCATTCATTTTCATTGTCGTTCTTTTTAAAGTTTTTTCTCTAACAGCACTAAATTTACTCCGGGAATTCCATTAAATTCACATGGCACAATTCCTGCTTCTAAATATCCGAGCTTTCGATACAATTCTCTCGCAATTATATTTTGTTCATTTGTATCCATGCGAAGCACGCTACAGCCTTTCTTTCGTGCATATTCTTCATAGAATTTTACAAATCCGCTTCCTACCCCTTTACGAGCCACATTCGGACTAACTGCCAATGTATGCAATACCATGACCTCTTCCTCTGATCCCCAATATCTCCAGTCACCATCTTCATATACATCTACTTGAAGCTGATTGATAATTGCAGAAGCAAGTACAATTCCCTCTTCCTCGCAAACAAACAGATCTTGACGCTTTAATGCAGTTTCCGCTGTATCAGCTGTCGGATACACATCCGGAAGCCATCCAACATACAAACTTCCCCTCTTCTCTTCTTCATGAATTTGCGAATAAATTTCAACAATTGCCGGAATATCTTCAGTCTTTGCTTTGCGAAATATTCGTCTTTCTTTTTCTATATTTAAATTTCTCTCATCCATCGTCTTTTCTCCGTTTATCGCCTTACAAATTACTATCTAAAATTTCTAACACTTCCGGAAACACTTCAATTCCGCCTGTAATATCTGCAATCCTACAGCCATCCATACGTGCATATTGCATAAATTCTCCCAGTGAATAATATACTTCTTTCCCTATATAAAACGAAGCATAACGTGCATCAAATCCAATCTGACCTTCTTTGCGTGCCTGCCTTGTATGATACTTAAGTCCCACTTCATAAGGTTGACCATGATATTCAACCATTGCAGCTGTTTCCGCTGTATATGTATTCATGTCAATCGCTTGGCGCATGCGTCTTGCATAATATCCCAAAACTTGAATTAATTCCTGTCCCGATATTGTTCTGGTTTCTAATCTTTCTTCCTTTTTAAATATTCCCATTTCATTCACCTCTATATTATACTACCACAAATATGTGCTCTGGCAAATATCGGCTGTCATAAACAATATGTGCCTGCCTCTTCGATAGCGCAAAAAGGCGCAGCCTATAAAAAGCTGCACCCATAATTTCTTTATTTCTATTTGTCCGCTGTCATTCTCTTAATAACGAAAAGTGTACCAACCATAAGTACAATTCCGATTGGCAGACAGATAAATGCGTTCTGTACAAAACCAGTGATCACATAACATGCGAAAGATACTGCCGCAACGGTAATTGCATATGGAAGCTGTGTTGTCACATGGTTTACGTGATTACACTGAGCTCCTGCCGATGCCATAATTGTTGTATCAGAAATCGGTGAACAGTGATCTCCACACACTGCTCCTGCCATACATGCAGAAATTGAAATAATCATCATTGTCTCGTTCGTTCCCTGGAATACTGCAACAACGATCGGAATTAGGATACCAAAGGTTCCCCATGATGTTCCTGTCGCAAATGCAAGGAAACATCCTACAAGGAAAATGATTGCCGGAAGAAGATTCAAAAGTCCTCCCGCTGCCGAATTCATAATCTCTGCCACATACTCTGCTGCACCAAGACTGTCTGTCATTGCTTTCAGTGTCCATGCAAATGATAAAATCAAAATCGCCGGCACCATTGCTTTAAAACCATCCGGCACACACGCCATAGATTCACTGAATTTTAAAACTTTACGAACTGCATAAAATACAATTGTAATTACAAATGCGAAGAAGCTTCCGAACATCAATCCCACAGATGCATCACTGTTAGAAAATGCCTCTACAAAACCAGTGCCATCAAAGAAACCTCCTGTATAGATCATTCCAATTACACAACTCACGATTAATACAATGATCGGGAATACAAGATCTATCACTTTTCCTTTTGTCTCATTTACTTCCTCTTCCGCATTGGCATATGGACGATCCGGCGTTGTGTAAAGATCCCCTTTCATTGCATTTCTCTCGTGCAGTTTCATCGGACCGTAATCGAACTTCAGGCATACAATTGTCAGCATCATTACGATTGTCAACAACGCATAGAAGTTATATGGAATTGCTCTTATGAACATGGAAAATCCGTCTTCCCCTTCTACGAAACCTGTCACTGCCGCTGCCCATGATGAGATTGGTGCGATAATACACACCGGAGCCGCTGTTGCATCAATAAGATAAGCAAGTTTTGCACGAGACACATTATGTTTGTCTGTCACCGGGCGCATAACACTTCCCACAGTCAGACAGTTGAAATAATCGTCAATAAAGATCAGCACTCCAAGAGCAATTGTTGCAAGCTGTGCTCCCGCTCTGCTTTTAATATGTTCGCTTGCCCAACGACCGAACGCAGCTGAACCTCCTGCTTTATTCATCATGCAGACCATGATTCCAAGAATAACAAGGAATACTAAAATTCCTACATTGTAACTGTCAGAAAGCACTCCTACGAGTCCGTCCTGAAATACATGTGTCACTGTCTTCTCAAAGTTAAACCCTGACCAAAATACACCTCCGATCAAGATCCCTACAAATAAAGAACTATATACTTCTTTCGTGATCAACGCCAGTACAATTGCAACAACCGGCGGAACCAACGCCCAAAACGACGCATACATTTTCGGTACATACTCCGCCGCTTCCTCTGCCGCAAATACCGTCATAGAACTGCAAAGCAGAATACATAAAGCTGTAAGTGTTCCCCAAAGGACTTTTTTCTTTCCTCTCATTATCTCATTTCCTTTCTCTTTATAATACTTCTATGAATAAAGAGTGTCTTGCGTATCCTGCCGGAGACTTTGTAATATAAAAAGTGTATACATTACAAAAGCCATGAAAACGCAGTCTTTCGCTTTCATGGCTCAATCATCTAACTCATACAATCTTCTGTAGATAATCAACACTGATAGCTCTCCACTGCTGTGACAGTACGGGGCATCTTCTACCCACGTCCCAGAGACAAAACTTGGAATCATTTTCTCTCTTCGGCAGATTTCCCTTTCTCTGTAAACAGTCTTCCAAACTATCGTTTCCCAAATACTGATGAAATCCGCGCCTCTATCAAGTCTTCATTATTCATATAGTAGTATATATACCATCTTCTGCATAAAAAGTCAATACAGAAAACTAATATACTCATAAATCTCCGCAAAATCGATCACACATTCCCCACCAAATATCATCACCGGCACTTTCGAATCAAATCCGTAGATAATCGGAAGTTCTTCATGTTCCAAGTCATATACAAGAACTTTCTTCTTATCCGGATCTACCAGCCAGTATTCACGAACTCCCGCCTCCTTATATTTCGCTAATTTCGTAAACATATCTTTCTTTCTGGAAGCCAAAGATAATATCTCTATAATAAAATCCGGTGCTCCATATATGCACCTTCTTATAACTTTTTCTCTATCACACACAACAAGAACATCCGGCTGCACCATTGTCTTATCGTCACAGTCAAGCTGAACATCAATAGGAGATGCAAGTGGCATACAGTCCCCTGCTTTCTCTCCGATATACTCCCTTAAAACCCTCCAAATCTCTGTTACGATTAGTTGATGTATGGACGTAGGCGCACCCATATCATAAATGACACCGTCAATCAATTCCACTCTTCGCTCGTCCGGCAGCGCATAATAATCATCCACCGTGTATTCTCCCTGCTTCTTCACTTGGTACGCTGTCACAGCTTCGCTTACCCTGTCTGCATTGTATTGTACTTTTTCCTCTCCCATACTCTTCGAGTAATATTTTTCATCTTTAAACGCTTTTTCAAGTGCCTGCAGCGTCTCATAGCGCGGATGCGGCGTTGCTCCTGCGAATACTTTCTGCACTGTTCCCAGAGGGACTCCCGACAACGCAGACACCATCTCATTCGTATATCCCAGTTCCTTTTTCTTCTGTTTCATCTCCTGTATCGTCATATATGTCACCTTGCCTTTAATATTATCCGCGTCCTGCTTGTGCTATTATAATAGCATATTTATTTCCATTTATCAATATAAAACTTCATATTATTTCTATTTTTATTCCATTTCTTTTCTTCTATAGTTTTAATGTTTCCATTTATTTTCCAATATATATTTACACGATTGCCGGAGAAATCCATCAGAGCCATATCTCTGATTTCCCCAAAAAAGCGGCGGGACAACTTGTCCCGCCGCTTCTTCTATACTCTTACGAGCAATTTTAAATTATTAATCTTATTCCTCTCCGTAAAGAGTAACAAGTTTCTTAAGATATGCATATCTTTCCATAGCTTCTTTCTCGTTCTGAGCGAAGAGTTTTTCAGCTTTTTCCGGATTTGCTCTCTTAAGAGCATTGTAACGAACTTCTCCGTCAAGGAATGCCTGGTAATCTTCCTGTTTAGGCTCTTTGCTGTCTAATGTAAACTTAGCACCTTCTGCTGCAGGATTGAATCTGAAGTTATTCCAGTATCCACACTCTACTGCTAACTGTTCCTCAGTCTGAGCTTTGCTCATACCTTTCTTAATACCATGGTTGATACATGGAGCGTAAGCAATGATAAGTGATGGTCCCGGATATGCCTCAGCCTCTGCAATTGCTTTTACAGTCTGGTTGAAGTCTGCACCCATAGCGATCTGTGCTACGTATACATAACCATAACTCATAGCGATTCCTGCAAGGTCTTTCTTCTTCGTCTCTTTTCCGCCTGCTGCGAACTGTGCTGTAGCACCAGTCTTTGTAGCCTTAGAAGACTGTCCGCCTGTGTTAGAGTAAACTTCTGTATCGAATACCATAACGTTGATGTCTTCTCCACTTGCTAATACGTGGTCAACACCACCAAATCCGATATCATAAGCCCATCCGTCACCACCGAAGATCCACTGAGATTTCTTAGCGAGGAAGTCTTTATTCTTAACGATATCCTTACATGTATCGCAATCACATCCGTCTAAAGCTGCAACTAATTTATCTGTTGCATCTCCGTTAGATACGCCACAGTTAAATGTATCAAGATATTCCTGACAAGCTGCTTTTACATCAGCAGATGCTGCATCAGATGCTGCAACAGCCTCAACTTCTTCTTTTAATCTCTTTCTGATTGCCTTCTGAGCAAGTAACATACCATAACCAAACTCAGCATTGTCCTCAAACAGTGAGTTACCCCATGCAGGTCCCTGTCCCTTAGAGTTTACTGTGTATGGTGTAGAAGGTGAAGAGTTACCCCAGATAGAAGAACATCCTGTTGCGTTTGCAATGTACATTCTGTCACCGAATAACTGTGTAATAAGTTTTGCATAAGGTGTCTCACCACAACCTGCACATGCTCCTGAGAACTCAAGGAGTGGCTGTTTGAACTGACTTCCCTTAACTGTCTCTGGTTTGAATTTAGCAACAACTTCTGGTTTTACTTCAATCTCTCTTCCGAAATCAAATACTTCCTGAGAAGCTACATTCTCTTCCAGACTCTTCATAACAAGAGCTTTTTCACCCTTCTTACCTGGACATACGTTAGCACAAGAGCCACATCCTGTACAGTCAAGAGCTGATACTGTCATTGTAAATTTCATTCCCGGCATACCGATCATGTCGATTGCTTTTGTTCTTTCCGGAGCTTTTGCAAGTTCTTCCTCCGTAAGAGCTACTGGACGGATAACAGCGTGTGGACATACATATGCACAACGGTTACACTGGATACAGTTCTCTTCCTGCCATACCGGAATATCTACTGCAATACCACGTTTCTCGTATGCAGAAGATCCAGATGGTGTAGATCCGTCTACATAATCATTGAATGCTGATACCGGAAGTGAGTTACCTTCCTGAGCATTAACCTTAGTCTGAATATTCTTAACGAAATCAATAACGTCTTCTTTTCCACCTTTAACTTCTGGTGAGAATAATCCTTCGTCTTCGCAAGACTTCCAAGATTCTGGTACTTCTACTTCAACAACCTGTTTTGCACCTGCATCGATTGCATCGTAGTTCATCTGTACGATCTTGTCACCTTTTCTTCCGTAAGTAGCCTTAGCAGCCTTCTTCATAAGATCAATTGCTTCTTCCTCTGGAATGATAGAAGCCAATTTGAAGAATGCAGACTGAAGAACTGTATTAATACGTCCGCCAAGTCCGATCTCTTTACCGATCTTGATACCATCAATTGTGTAGAATTTGATGTTGTGGTCAGCAATATAAGCTTTTACCTGTCCTGGTAAGTGTTTCTCAAGTCCTTCCATATCCCATGGGCAGTTCAGAAGGAAAGTACCGCCATCAACAAGTTCCTGAACCATGTTGTACTTATTTACATAAGATGGGTTATGACAAGCTACAAAGTTTGCCTGTTTGATCAGGTATGTTGATTTGATCGGGCTCTTACCAAAACGTAAGTGAGACATTGTTACACCGCCAGACTTCTTAGAGTCGTAGTCAAAGTAAGCCTGTGCATACATGTCAGTGTTATCACCAATGATCTTAATGGAGTTCTTATTTGCTCCAACTGTTCCGTCTGCTCCAAGTCCCCAGAACTTACAGTTAATGGTTCCTTCTGGAGTTGTAACGATCTCTTTTCCTGTCTCAAGAGAAAGATTTGTAACATCATCCACAATACCGATTGTGAATCTTGCTTTTTCTGTGTTATTAAATACTGCAACGATCTGTGCAGGTGTTGTATCTTTGGAACCTAATCCATAACGTCCACAGTTTACTGGAACTGCTTCGAATTTTGTTCCCTTTAATGCAGATACTACGTCAAGATATAATGGCTCACCCTGTGCTCCAGGCTCTTTTGTTCTGTCAAGAACGTTGATTACCTTAGCAGTCTCTGGGATAGCGTCAACTAATGCCTGTGCGCAGAATGGTCTGTAAAGACGAACTTTAACAACACCAACTTTTTCGCCTGCTGCCAGCATATAATCGATAGTCTCTTCAATTGTGTCACATACAGAACCCATAGCAACGATTACTTTCTCTGCATCCGGTGCTCCATAGTAGTTGAATAATTTGTAGTTTGTTCCGATCTTCTCATTTACCTTGTCCATGTACTCCTGAACGATTGCCGGCATAGCATCGTAATATGGATTACATGCTTCTCTTGCCTGGAAGAAGATATCCGGGTTCTGTGCAGAACCTCTCTGACATGGGTGATTTGGATTCAACGCATGATTTCTGAACTCGTCGATTGCGTCCATATCTACCATATCTTTCAGATCTTCGTAATCCCATGTCTCGATTTTCTGGATCTCATGAGATGTACGGAATCCATCAAAGAAGTTGATAAATGGAAGTTTTCCTTTTAATGCTGCGCAGTGTGCAACCGGTGTCAGGTCCATAACTTCCTGAACGCTGGATTCACAAAGCATAGCTGCTCCTGTCTGACGACATGCATACACGTCAGAATGATCTCCGAAAATAGATAAAGCATGGCTCGCAAGCGCACGTGCAGATACGTTAAATACGCCCGGAAGCTGCTCACCGGCTACTTTATATAAGTTAGGAATCATCAACAGTAAGCCCTGAGAAGCTGTAAAGGTTGTTGTAAGAGCTCCTGCTGCCAGAGAACCGTGCACAGCTCCTGCTGCACCTGCTTCTGACTGCATCTCTGTTACCTGTACAGTCTGTCCGAAAATATTTTTTCTACCTTCGGTAGCCCATTCATCTACATGCTCCGGCATAACAGATGATGGTGTGATAGGGTAAATGGCTGCAACTTCGGTATACGCATAAGAAGCGTGAGCTGCTGCCTGATTACCATCCATGGTCTTCATTTTTCTTGCCATTTTTGTTGTTCCTCCTTAAAAAATAATAAACATTGACATGTATAATTATTATAACCCGTCCATCTTTTTAAGTCTAGTGATTCTTACTTTTATTTTGTTCCTTTTTCAATGCACAAATGCTATTTTCTATCTATTTCATATAATGGCAGATAATTTATTGACATTTGATTATTTGTCAGTTATAATAAAGAAGAGGTTTAAAATAAATGAAGATGCTCTCACAACGCTGGTGAGCGCATCTTTTTTTATTTTCACTTATCAAATGACAACCGTAAAAGCGATAGAATGGAGGGATATTATGAGTAATCACAGTAATTACAATGAACCGTCTCAATGGAACTCGCGTTTTGGTTATATCATGGTTGCTGCAGGAGCAGCGATCGGTCTGGGAAATATATGGAAATTCCCGTATCTTGCCTATCGGGGAGGCGGCGGAATCTTCCTGATTGTATATATCATCATTATCGCGCTCATGGCACACCCAATGGTCGAAATGGAAACTGCCATCGGTCGTCATGGAAAAAGTGATACCGTAACCGTTTTTGAAAAGATTAATAAGAAATGGGGTTTTGTCGGCTGGATCGCCAACCTCTGTACTTTGCTTGTCAACATGTATTACGTCGTTGTCGGCGGATGGATTCTTAAATATGCTGTACAATTTATGATCAGCGGCGACTTCGGCGATGATGTAACGGTCTATTATAATAATTTTATCAGTAAACCTGTAGAGCCTTTAATCTGGGCCGGTATTCTTCTTGCTTTTGTATCTATTATGCTTCTGTTCGGAATTACCAATTTTGTAGAAAAAATTACAAAAGTTATTATGCCTGCACTTTTTGTTCTTCTGATCGTGTGCGGCGTATATGCCTGTGTCAGCATGGACGGTGCCATAGAGGGGCTGAAATATTATCTTCTTCCTAACCCAAAAGACTTCTCCATAAAAGTATTCGCCGATGCGGCAACTCAGGTATTATTCTCCGTTGGAATCGGTTGGGGTATCTATGCAACCTTAGGCTCAAATATCCCGCAAAAGAACAACCTGAAAAAAGACGCGATCCTTGTCAGTATCTGTGATACAGCCGCAGCCATTGTCGCAGGATTCGTTGTAATTCCGGTTGCTTATGGCGCAGGTGTAGATCTACAGGCAGGACCAAGACTGTTATTTGAAGTTATGGCCGGAATCTTCCGCTCTTTCCCTGGCGGCAGAGTGCTTGGTTCTTTTTTCTTCCTTGCAGTTATTTTTGCAGTCGTTTCTTCCCTGTTCACATTCCTTGAGATCATCATTAAAACTTTCGACGAAAAACTGGGACTTGGCAGAAAGAAAGGTGTCGTTGTCGTTTCCCTTATTACATTTGCCGGCAATATCCTTGTATCTCTTGGTTTTGGTAAATTGTCAAACTTCAAACTTCCATGGCCAAGTTTCTCCGGTGTTTCCATGTATGGACTCTTCGACTGGTTCGATTGTCTGAGCGGTTATGTACTGATGCCTCTTGGCTGTCTCCTCACATGCTTCTTCGTTGCAAAGGTATGGGGATTTAAAGATTATGAGAAAGAACTCTTTGCCAACGGACGTGACGGAAAACTGCGCAAATTTGATAAAATTCTGATTCAATTTGTTGTTCCAGCGTTTATGATTATCATTCTGTTAAATGTATTTGGAATTATCAAATAACTCTGGACGCAATACTAATTTTATCCCTTCAACACAGAAACGAGCAGGATTCCCTGCTCGTTTCTGTATTGATTATATTTCGTTTTTATTTCCTCACTGTATTTGCCTTTTTGCTTTTATATCGAAAATACAAGATTAACACAAGTGATACGCATACCAGCACCCCCGCTAATACTTGTGACACCGGAATCTGCGTATGTGGAATCCATAACTGATCCGTTCTAAGTCCCTCGATCCAAGCTCTTCCGAGACCGTATCCAAAGAGATAAAGAAGAAAAACCTCCCCGTTAAACTTCTTGTGTTTTCGATAAAGTAAAAGAAGTACAAGCACCATCAGACACCAGAGTGATTCATACAGATATGTTGGGTGAACTTGAATATAAGATACCCCTTTCACTGTCTCTATATGTTCTCTCATAAGCTCTGTCACATCAGAAGAACGAACCGCATCCAGTGGGAGCCGCATGGCAAGCAGGCTGTCAGTATATTCTCCAAATGCTTCCCTGTTGAAAAAGTTACCCCATCTTCCGATCATTTGCCCGGCAATCAGTCCCAGACATGCCGTATCGAAAATCACCGCCGCGGACAATTTCTTTATTTTCGCAAAGATTACTACAGTAATGACTGCCGCGATCACACCGCCGTAAATGGCAAGTCCACCCTCACGGATATTAAAAATATTTTTCAAATTATCTTTATACATATCCCATGAAAACGCTACATAGTAAAGTCTCGCTCCGATAATCGAGAAAATCACAGCATAAATAGACAGATCAAAGTAGTCTTCCTCTTTCTGCCCGGTGCGTTTTGCCTCCGCTGCCGCTATAAAAATACCTACCAGTATTCCAAGTCCTATAATCATGCCATAATAGGCAATGTCAAATCCAAAGACTGTAATATGGTCTCCCACATTTTTCAAATGAATCCCTATGTTCGGGAAGTCAATCGTTCTGTGCATCTTTGTTTCCCTCCTGATCAGTCAATAAATAGAAGATGTACCACTTCCTTTCCGCGATACATCTTCTTATGTACTTTCTTAATAGCATTTCCCGGAACTTATACGTTAAAACGGAACAACATGATATCTCCGTCTTTTACCACATATTCCTTACCCTCCAGGCGGACAAGTCCCTTCTCTTTTGCAGCCGCATGTGTTCCACATGCCATCAAATCATCATAAGAAACTACTTCTGCACGGATAAAGCCACGTTCAAAATCTGTATGGATCTTACCTGCTGCCTGCGGCGCTTTTGTTCCTTCTTTGATCGTCCATGCACGTACTTCCGGCTCACCGGCTGTCAGATAACTGATCAGTCCGAGAAGTTTGTAGCTTGCTTTGATCAATTTTTCAAGACCGGATTCAGAAAGCCCCAGATCTTCAAGGAACATCTTCTTTTCATCATCATCAAGTTCTGCAATCTCCTGCTCAATCTGCGCGCATACAACAAATACTTCACTTTCTTCTTTTGAAGCATACTCACGCACCTTCTGCACGCCTTCGTTGTCAGCTCCATCATTTGCGAGATCATCCTCTGCCACATTTGCCGCATAGATCACTGGCTTATAAGTAAGAAGGTTGTAGCTCTCCAGCCACTCTTCTTCCTCTTCATCCTCTGCTCCGTCAAAGGTTTTAGCCAAACGGTTATCCTCCAGATGCGCTTTGATCTTCTCAAGAAGCTTTAACTCCTTCGCTGCTGCTTTATCATTTCTTGCAACCTTGGTCGTCTTGGCAATTCTTCTCTCCAGAATCTCAAGGTCAGAGAAAATAAGCTCCAGATTGATCGTCTCAATATCACGAAGCGGATTGATACTTCCGTCTACGTGAACAATATTGCTGTCCTCAAAACATCTGACAACATGAACGATCGCATCTACTTCTCTGATATTTGCTAAGAACTGGTTTCCAAGACCTTCGCCCTTGGATGCACCTTTTACCAGACCTGCAATATCTACAAATTCAATTGCTGCCGGGATGATCTTCTTCGTATGGTACATTTCACCTAATACATTCAGTCTCTCATCCGGCACTGTTACAACACCTACATTTGGATCAATAGTACAGAACGGATAGTTTGCCGACTCTGCGCCTGCCTTAGTAAGTGAATTAAACAATGTACTTTTCCCAACATTTGGAAGTCCAACGATACCTAATTTCATTTTTATCTTTACCTGTTCAGAAAATCTTAATTTTAAAGACTCTCTGCCTTTCATATTATTTTACTACACAATTACTACACCAATTCTAAACGATTTTAAGTATTTTTTCAACATTTGATTCCCAAAGTTTTTCCTTATAGAAACACAAACACTTTCGACCAACGCTTCCTAGTTCTGAACAAATAGAAAGCTGTTCCAGCATTTCGCTGTTCCTATTTTACCTCTGCTTTCGAGTAACTCCTATATAAAATAGGCTGCAAAATAAGACAGATTACTATATACAACGGAATAATAAACGTTGCTACCGTTGTTACCTTACCTCCTAGATTAACAAATCCGGACTCTTTCATATCAACATACACTTCTAATAATTGATCCGGAAAGAACAAACATAATTGTGGCAGCGTAATAATTCTGCTTAGGAACGGGAATGCACATAATATGATAAATGGTACAATAATCGCTGTTGTTGTAGAACGTGTCACTGATGATACTAACATTGCCAGTAAAGAGGCAAACAATGTACCAACATATCCGCCTGACACAATAAATAAATACGCCTGCAAAAAGGTTACATTGTATACGCTTCGCCATAAATCTAACTGAATCGGGCAATTTGCTCCATCTGCTCCCAATACCAAAAGAACAATAGTCGTATAGAGAATCACAAAAACGATATAAAATACAGAAACGATCATAATTCCCGCACCCATTTTTGATAACACACCTTTATTTCTTCCCAACTTGGCTGAAAAGAAGATAGAATCTGCCTTTGTCTGAAATTCATCCGAAAATATACCGGACACAAAAAATCCGATTACCAGAGCCAAGATCAAAATAAATGTTGAGATATTTTGTAAAAGGGCTGCCCATCCGTCCGCATATTCATAATAAAAAGGTGTCTTTAAATTTTCATATTGCTGAATCAGGAATTTTTGTTCTTCTTCCGTAAATGTTTCTTCTCCCGAATTCATCCAGTTTTCCAAAGTTGAAATTCTTCTTTCATAGATCGTCCCCACTTCATCAGCTGATACGCTGTTGGCAGCATATGGATTATAATCTCTAAATTCACTAAAGGCTGAATTAATGACATCTACAATTCCTGCGATCCCCTGATATTTTGCATAAGCCTTATCCTGTTCTACGATATCATCAGACAACGCTTCTTTCGAATTATTTATAGCCGTATTTTCTTCAAGAACCTTACGCAATGTATCTTCAGTCAAATATCCTGCCCATTTATTTTTAGCTTCTCTTAAGTTTCGTGATGCTGTAATCCCGACAGAATGATTTCCGTTTTCATCAACATATTCCACTCTATTTATTGTCAAAATACTGGTTACCACCAATACAACAAATAATAATATCACCGCAATTTTGTTTTTTGGTTTAGAAAACACTTTTTTTATCTCAAATTCCAACATCTTCAACACCTGCCTTCTCTCCAAAATAATACAAAAACACATCCTCCAGTGAAGGTTCAACACATTTTGCATTTACGAAAGGTTTTTCAAGAGAAATCATTCTTAACATAACGCCGTTTGCTTCTGATTTCATGTTAGAGATCTTATACTTATTTACAAAATTAGACACCTGATTTTTTTCAACATAACATTCCCATACTTTTTCCGGCATAGAATTGATCACTTCCTCAGAAGTTCCTTTGTGCATAAGCTTCCCATCCTTCAGCAGCCAAATTTCATTGGCTATATATTCAATATCAGAAACGATATGGGTGGATAATAACACCAATCTGTCTTCTGCCAGTTCACTAATTAAATTTCGAAATCGAATCCGTTCATTGGGATCAAGTCCGGCGGTCGGCTCATCAAGAATCAATATTTTAGGATCGTTCAGCATAGCCTGTGCAATACCGACTCTTCGCTTCATACCACCGGATAAATTTTTCATTTTCTTATTTACAGCTTTTTGCAAGCCTACCTTGGTTACTAATTCTTTTACTCTTTTTTTAGCAACAATCGGTCTTATCCCTTTCAAAGAAGCGATATAAAGAAGATAATCTTTTATCGTAAATTCTGGATAAAACCCAAATTCCTGCGGAAGATACCCTAGTAATTTCCGATATTCTCCGTCCATACTAAAAATATCTTTTTCATCACAATATATCGTTCCGCTGGTCGGCTTTAATAAAGTACACAACATCCTCATCAAGGTTGTTTTGCCCGCTCCATTTACACCTAACAACCCATATACCCCTGTTGTCATTGTAACATTCAGATTGTCAACAGCTGTAAAGTCACCAAATTTCTTAGACAAATTTGTTATTTTTAATTCCATTTATAACCCTCCTAATACTTCATAGATTCACGTATCGTTCTATAAATTAAATCTCCAAGAATTACAAGCCCGATTCCAATTAAGAATATCCATACCGGAAGCTTTATAAGAGTATATATTTTATCATTCGTTATTACACTCCACCAGATGACGCTCCACAAAATACAAAGTGCAATGGAACCCGCCTCACTTGTATTCTTTTTACTGCACAGCATTCCAAAGCAAATACAGCCGGTCACTACCGCAGGAAATAAAAACTGCGACAATAAAGAGAGTAGTGTAATATGCAATCTTCCATGCAGGAACAAGCAAAATGCAGTAACTAATATAACGTCTACTAACCCAAACAAAAAGATTCTTGCCGAATAGATCTGTCTAAGAGAATAGTACGACGCGCTTTCTATCTCCATACATTGATTGGATCTGTTTTTCCACAATTCCGGAATAATTAAAATCACAAATAAAACACTTGCAATCCCCAATCCCCTCTGCACATAAAATGTCTCTTGATTGTAGGAAAGAATAACTCCCATTCCCGTTAATAGCAGCATCTGTAACAACCACCATTTTTTTTGCGTGACGCAAAACTGTATCCATAAGAACTCTCGGTAGGTCAACATCTTCTCCTGTTCTTTCAAGCAGAAAATTTCTATCGATTTATTTACTGTATCTACAATTTTTTCTTCATTCGGATGGACGGTTCCATACTCTTCAAATTCGTTCCTTTTCTTTTTCATATCCATCCTCCTTTCCAAAACGTTCTAATTGCTTTCGTGCATTTGTCAGCCGATATTTCACCAGTGATTCTCCAATCGCTAATCGCTCTGCTATCTCTGCAATTTTAAAACCTTCGAGATAATACAGGATGACAACATCTTTTAGTTCCTGCGGCAGCGAATCAACTACACGGTCTATAAACACCTTATCAATAACCTGTTCTATATCATCTGACGCTTCACAATTTGACAACTCTTCGTCACCTAAAAATACTTCTTTGTTCTTTTTGTAATAATTCTTGCATAAATTTCCTGCAATCGTATAAAGATAGTTCTTTGTTTTTCCTTGAAAATGATAATCAGATAATTTTGCGAAAAACTTGATAAATGTTTCCTGTGTTAAATCTTCGGCATATTGTGTATCGAAGCAATGGTAACTGCAATACTTTAATATTTCGTTATAATATTTACGCACGAAAGTATCAAAAGCTTGTTCGTTACCTTGCTTCATTTTCTGAATCAGTAAAAAGTCCGTAATCACAAAATCCTCCTTTCTCATTTGAAATGTTATAAGCACTCACACCATTCTACTATGTATAACAACTCAAGTGACTAAAAAGTTAGTCGTTTTTTACAAAAATTTACAAATTTAAAAATTACATATTCTCGCAATATAAAGCAACGAAAAAGGAATGTCACTTTTGGTAACATTCCCTTTGAAACGATCTCTTATTTTTTTATGACTTACTATCCTTTGTCTCCATCAAAATCACCACACCGGATAAGAAGCTGATCACTGCTTCCTCATCTTCAATCTGATTGCTTACGCACAGGCTGTCGTAAGGCATCAGCGTATGGTTATGGAGCGGATATTTTGCGCCGGTAATATTAAATTCAAAAATTTCTTGTCCAAGCGGAAATACAGAGAAATACGTTCCGTACGCCTCGTCCTTTCTAAGCACCGTTTCCTCTCCGATCAGACGTATCCGGTTCTGACGGTCCATGATCTTCGCATCGATTCCCGCCTTAAATGGAATATATAATGACTGTACATTTGCCCAGAGATGGTCGATTCGTCCTCCGGTTGCTCCAAGGAGCACCATCTCTTCACATCCAAGCATCATTGCAAGGCGAATGGCATGTTCTGTGTCAGACGCATCTTTTACCGGATTAAATTCCCGTATTGGCACATCTGTCTCATCACGATAGTAATCTCTCACCTTTTCATCTACGCTGTCAAAATCCCCCACAATATAACTTGGCTTGATCTGATGCTGATACAAAAACTCCATTCCTTTATCCACACCAATAATGTGGCTATACCCTTCTTCTAATACAGACAGCGTAAATTCCTCGTCCAGCTCTCCGCCGCTGACGATTACGATTCTCTTACTCATAGCTCTTTAGTATCTCCATAAATTCCTTCGTATTCTGCGCCGGTTCTCCTTTAAATACTGCCGATCCCGCTACGATAATATTGGCTCCTGCATCCAGAACTTCTCTCACATTCGTCAAATAGATGCCTCCGTCTACTTGAATATCAACATTTAATTCTTGTTCTTCAATCATTTTACGGATGGCACGAATCTTATCTAAAGATTCCGGAATGAATTTCTGACCGCCGAATCCAGGATGTACGCTCATCACAAGAAGCATATCTATCTTCGAAAGAAGATGTTCTACCTCTTTTTCACTTGTCTCCGGACAGATAGATAAACCAACCTTCATTCCACACTCACGTATTTTGGCAATTGTCTCCTCCACATTCTCACAGGCTTCCAGGTGAATGGTTACGATATCTGCGCCTGCCTCCTTAAACGCCTCAATATAACGGATTGGCTCCTGCACCATCAAATGCGCATCCATAATCTGTTCTGTTGTATCATGAATGGACTTTAAGACAGGCATACCAAAAGAAATGCTTGGGACAAACATACCGTCCATCACATCAAAATGAATATACTGTGCTCCGTTTCTCTCTGTTTTTTTCATTTCTTCTCCCAGATTGTTAAAATCCGCTGCCAGAATAGATGGCGCCAAAATGTAGTTCATACTAATACCTCCTCTTGTTCTTTAGTTCCTCATACATTTCCACATAATTTTCATACCTTATTTTATGGATGCGTCCCTCTTCTACTGCCATTTTAACTGCACAGTCCGGTTCATGGATATGATCGCATCCAATAAATTTGCATGTTCCTTCATAAGGATCAAACTCCGGAAAATAATATTTTAACTCTTCTTTTTCGAAATCATTAACGTACAAAGAACTAAATCCCGGTGTGTCCATGATATAAGAATCATAATCGATCGAAAACAATTCTGAATGTCTTGTGGTATGCTTTCCTCTTTCTATCTTGCGGCTTACATCTCCGGTCTTCATATTCGCTTCCGGATTCAAAATATTAATAATGGATGATTTCCCCACACCGGAAGGTCCGGCAATCACCGTTGTCTTTCCTTTCAACAGATTCTTCACTGTCTCGATATTTTTTTCTTCCAAGGCACTGGTAAATACACATGGATAGCCACAGCCCTCATATATTCTCTCCAGTTGCGCAACCTGTTCATCCTCTGCAATATCCTCTTTGTTAAAACATAAAACAACAGGAATTTTCTGTCTTTCCATCATGACAAGAAAGCGATCCAGCAGATTAAAGTGAGGACTTGGTTTTGTAACTGCGAAAACTACAAGCGCCTGATCCACATTTGCCACAGCCGGACGAATCAACTCATTCTTTCTTGGTAAAATATTGATAATATTTCCCGTCCGCTCTGTTTCGTCCAATATTTCAATCTCCACGTTGTCTCCCACAAGCGGCTTTATTTTTTCTTTTCTGAATATTCCTTTTGCTTTACACTCATAAACACCGGATTCTACTACATTCACGTAGTAGAATCCGGCAATTCCTTTTACTATCTTTCCCTGCATTACAGTAAATTTCCCTTACCTTTTCTAAGGCTCATCTTACTCATCAGTTACAGAATTGGAACCTTCCTGACCGGAAGATTTCGGTCCTAAGCTTAAGACATATTTGATCGTACTTCCCTTAGATGCATTTCCGGAAGACGGAGTCATGGAAATAACCATACCTTCCGGATAATTATTACTGTACTCTTCACTCTGCTTGCTTGCATTTAAACCGTTCGCATATGCCCAATCCAGTAACTCTTCTTCATCTCTTCCGACAAAACTCTGAATGGATATTTTTTCTTCCGGTTTCTTGCCGCGGCTCACCAGAATGTCAACCGTTGTTCCTGCGGAAACCTTCTTACCTCCGGCTACGCTCTGGGACACAACTTTTCCTTCTGCAACACTGTCATCGTACTCATAGGTTACCGTACCGACCTTAAGTTTTGCACTCTTTATCATAGACTGGGCGTCAGAATCGCTCTTTCCTACTACATTCGGAACAGTGATCTTCTCAGAGCCCTTGCTCACCTGCATCACGATCTCTGTATCTTCACTTACTTTAGAGCCAGCCGCCGGCGTTGTTCCAATTACAACACCTTCCTCATACTGATCGCTGTATACCGCTTCGGAAGTTCCGACTTTCAGACCTTCTGCTTCCAATGTCTTCTGTGCTTCTGCTTCATCCATTCCCGCAACATTCGGAACGGTAATCTGATCTCCCACAAGCTTGGAACTTACAACAACCTCAATCATTGTATTCTTCTTAACTTTTTCTCCCGGCTCTACACTCTGTTTGCTGATCAGACCTTCTTCGTATTTCTTAGATTCTTTTCTTGCCACAACCTTAAAGCCAAGTTTCTTATCGTTCAGAATCTTCTTCGCTTCTTCCTCTGTCTTACCGACTACATTCGGTACCTTCACCTTATCCTCTGTCTCTTCCGCCGTAATGCCGGAACCAAAGCCCTTGAAGATTCCCGCAGCTTTACCGATTGCAAAGATTGCTATGAAAACGATGATCACTGCCACAACGATAGTCAGAATCTTCATGACTTTGTTCATGCGAGGATTAACTTCTTCTGATCCGCGTTTTTTTCTGTCATACTCATCATCGTCGTACTCGTCATCGTCGTACTCGTCATGATCGTACTCATCGTCATCATACTCATCATCGTCATATCCATCTTCGTACTCATTGTCATCATATTCGTCATCGTACTCGTCATCATAGCTGTCTCGGATATTGTCCAATTCTTCGTCTGTGATGATTACCGTATCTGCACTTCGAAGCGGTGGAATCACAACAAAGTCTCCATCCGGATCGACTAAGGAGCGCTTCAGATCCTGAATCAGATCACTGGTGTTGCTGTAGCGTCTCTCGCCGTTTTTCTGTGTACATTTCAGAATGATCTGCTCTAAGCTGTACGGAATATCCGGCACGTACTCTGACGGCGGCGTAATCTCTTCCTGAAGATGCTTGATCGCAACTGATACCGTAGAATCCCCATCAAACGGAACTCTTCCTGTCACCATCTCATATAACGTGATACCGATAGAATAAATATCACTTTTTGCATCACTGAATCCGCCTCTTGCCTGTTCCGGAGAAGAATAATGAACGGAACCCATAGCGTTAGAACTGATAGTATTTGAAGTGGTCGCTTTGGCGATACCAAAATCGGTCACCTTCACCTTGCCATCTCTGGAGATAATGATATTCTGAGGCTTAATGTCCCTGTGAATGATATTTGCTGCATGCGCCGCGCCAATACCTGTACACATCTGAATCGCAATACTGATCACTTCTTTGTGGGACAGTCTGCCTTTTCTCTCTATATATTCTTTTAAAGTAATGCCCTCCACAAGCTCCATAACTATATAATAAAGGCCGCGGTCTTCCCCGACATCATACACATTTACAATATTCGGATTCAGAAGCCCTGCTGCTGCCTGTGCTTCTGAACGGAACTTACGAACGAAATTCTCGTCCTCTCTATATTCCTTTTTTAATACTTTGATCGCCACAAAACGATTCAGCATGGTGTCTTTCCCCTTATAGACATCTGCCATTCCGCCTGCGCCAATCTTCGATAATACTTGATATCGATTTCCCAAAAAAATTCCATCTTTTACCATACACTCACCTCATCTGCAAGTGGCTCTGCCATAACAACCCCTATGTTATCTCTCCCACCATTACTATTTGCTTTCTCTATCAGCATAAGAACTGCTTCTACGATATCCCTTGCTCCCTTCACGATATCAAACATGTCCTCATCCTCAACCATATTACTGAGTCCATCCGTACACATCAAAAGAACATCCCCTTTTTTCAGGCGATATTCGTAAATATCAGCTTCTACATCTTCTTTCACACCGATGGCACGCGTAATAATATTTTTATCCGGATGATTCTTAGCTTCCTCCGCCTTGATTCCTCCGAGTCTTACCATCTCTTCTACCAAAGAATGATCCTTAGACAACTGTCGGATCTTATCATTGATCAAATACAAACGACTGTCTCCCACATTTGCAAAATACAAAGTGTTGCCAATCACAGTTGCGACAACCAGTGTAGTTCCCATTCCTTCTAATTTCACATCGGAATGAGCCACTTTGATAAGCTCATGATTCGCAACTCCGATAATCGTATTCAGAATTTCTTCTGGCTTATTAAGCTTTGTATTTTCCAGTTCTTCATGCAACACTTTCACCGTATATTTGGAAGCAAAATCTCCTGCCTTATGGCCTCCCATCCCGTCAGCTACTACCAAAAGATTCGGAAATGGTCCTACCGGTTTATCGGTCACATATACAAAGTCTTGATTGACTTCTCTTTTTCTTCCCACGTCTGTCATTGCATATATTTTCATCTACTTCTCCTTTTTTGCAGCAGCATAACGTCGTCTGAGCTGACCGCAGGCTCCGTCAATATCAGAGCCTCTTTCCCTTCTTATAGTAACATTTATTCCGTTTTTTTCAAGTTTATTTTTGAATTCCTGCGCATTTTTGCTATCCGGCTTCTGGAAATCTCTCTCCCTGATCGGATTGACCGGTATTACGTTTAAATGACAGTTTCTGTGTTTCAAGATTGCCGTTAATTCACGGATATCCTCCGGCTGGTCATTGACCCCCTTCACAAGACTGTATTCAAAGGTCACTCTTCGCCCTGTCTTTTCAAAATAAATATCGCAGGCATTCAACACTTCGGAAAGTTCGTATTTATTTGCCACCGGCATTAATTTCTTTCGTTTCTCCTGATTCGAACCATGCAGAGATAACGCTAACGTAATCTGCAAACCTTCTTCAGAGAGGCGAAGAATATTGGGAACAATTCCGCATGTTGAAGCGGTAATATTTCTCTGGCTGATATGAAGTCCATGTTCATCACTGATCATATGTATGAACTTCACAAAATTATCATAATTATCCAGAGGCTCTCCTGTCCCCATCACAACAATATTAGACACTCTCTCCCCGGTAATCTTCTGGATATGATAAATCTGTCTTAGCATCTCGGAAGCTGTGAGATTGCGTTCCAAACCGTCAATGGTAGATGCACAGAAACGGCACCCCATGCGACATCCCACCTGTGAGGAAATGCAGACGGAATTCCCGTAGTTGTATTTCATCAATACACTTTCGATCATATTCCCATCTTCCAGTTCAAAGAGAAATTTCTCTGTGGGATCTACCTGGGAAATCTGTCTTGCTGCCATTGTCACTTTTTTGATCTCATACTCATGATCCAGTTTTTCTCGTAACGCTTTTGACAAGTTGGTCATCTCATCAAAAGAATCCACAAGCTTCTCATGGAGCCAGCCATAGATCTGTTTCGCCCGAAACGCCTTCTCTCCTATATTTTTCATCTCTTCCATCAATTCGTCATAGCCAAACGATGCAATATCTTTTTTATCCATGATTCTCCCTCTCAAACAATGCGATATAGAATCCATCTCCTTCTTCTCTTGCCGGAAGGAACTGCTGCTCCTTTACCAGTCTAAACTCAGGATATGTTTCTTCAAACCAGCGGGCAGTTTCTTCATTTTCGCTGCGATGAATCGTACAAGTGCTGTATACAAGCTTTCCGCCCATTTTTACATATTCATGTACGACTGACAAAATCTTCCTTTGCAGGCAGACAAGGTCATCCTGCATCTCTTTCGTCATCTTATATTTCAGATCCACCTTTTTCCCAAGTACTCCAAGGCCGGAACAAGGAAGATCTGCGATAACGATATCTGCTTTCTCCTTTGCGGTCTCATCATAGACTGTTGCATCATGACAGACTGCTTCTATATTATCAAGTCTGCTTCTCTGAATATTCTCGTTGATCAGACTTACTTTATATTCGGTAAGATCTCTCGCCTCTACATGCCCGCTTCCTGCAAGCTTCTCTGCCATATGAATGGCTTTCCCTCCCGGCGCCGCACAGACATCGATCACATAATCTCCTTCTTTCGGATCTGCCCATTCCGCCACCTGCATAGAGCTTACGTCCTGCACATAGAAATGTCCTTTTTGAAAACTTGTAAGTTTATTTAGATAATCATATCCACGAATACGAAGAGCATATGGAAGACCGGTTTCTTCCACTTCTACCTGTTCTTCCCGAAGTTCTTGGATCAACTCTTCTTTACTTATCGCATTCAAATTACAACGGATTGTTGTTGGATGCTCTTCAAGAAAAGCTTGTCCCATGCGTGCAACGGTCTCTTCATCATAGCTTTCCATCCACTGATCTATCATCCATTGTGGAAGGGAATACTTCACAGACATACTTGGCAGTTCTACTTTCGAAAGATTCCGGCTGATAGTGCGAAGCACTCCATTGACAAAGCCTTTCAGATTAGAAAATCCTTTGCGGACAGAGAGCTTCACTGCCTCATTGCAGACGGCGCTGTCAGGCACACTGTCCATATATTTCAACTGATACACACTGCTTCTTAAGATAGTGCGTATAACCGGTTTCATTTTATTTACTTTAACTTTGGAAAATTGATTGATGATATAATCGATCTCTATCATGCGTTCAAGCGTGCCATTTACCACTCTCGTGATAAATGCACGCTCTTTCTTATCCAGATACTGATATTGATCCAGAACATTTTTCAAGGCAATATGACTATATTCTCCCTCTTTCGTAATAAGAAGCAGTGTCTCAAGCACCAGCTCCCGATCATTTACCGGTGATCCCATTCCTTTTCTCCTCTATCCTCTAATCGTCTCGTCCTGCTCCGGTCAGCAAAAAGATACGCAAAAGCTGTAAGATTGCCGCTGCTGCTCCTGCCACATACGTAAGCGCTGCTGCTGTAAGCACTTTTCTTGTCTGTCTCACCTCATCCGGATAAAGCATTCCTGTATCGCCCAGAATCCGAAGCGCACGCCCAGACGCATTAAATTCCACCGGAAGTGTCACAACTTGAAACAGAACAGACATAGAAAATGCAAGAACTCCCAGATTTAAAAACATTGCAGAACTATTGCTGTTAAATAAAAGTCCAAACAAGATCAAAGGCCACGCAATCGCGCTTCCGAAATTTGCAACCGGAACAAGTGCACCGCGGAGCTTAAGCGGTACATAACCTCTCGCGTGCTGGATTGCATGACCACATTCATGCGCCGCCACTCCGATTGCCGCCACCGAAGACTGATTGTATGTTGCACCGGACAACCGGAGCACTTTATTTCTCGGATCATAGTGATCCGTCAAATTTCCAGACACATATTCCACACGCACATCATAGATGCCTGCACCACGGAGCAAACGCTCTGCTGCCTCTCTTCCGGTCATCCCCGAATGGCTCATCACTCTGGAATACCGATTGAACGTAGATCGCATTTTTACCGAAGCTGCCATGCAGATCAACACGCCGATCACTACTAAAATGTAAGTACGGTCAAAATACATTGGATATATCATTGTAATTCCTCCTATCCCAAAACATATCGTTATTATATATGAAACTTGGAGAAAATACCTGTTTTTCACACATTTTTAAGAATTTTTAAGAACTGTTCCGATTTTTACGTCATATCCGCGCAAAAATGCATCCGCTTCCATTCTCTTTTTACCCGGAATCTGAAGAGCTTTCACTTTCAGAAGTCCTTTTCCTGTCTGTACAAAGAAGCCGTCTTTTTCCACCTTTACTACGGTTCCAGCCGTCTCCTGCGTGTCTTCCTCCCAGACTTCTGCTTCCCAGATCTTCATTACTTTTCCATTCCAGTCCGTGTAAGCGCTAGGCCACGGATTCAATCCGCGAATCAACCGCTCAACTCCCTCTGCCGGCTGATCCCAGTCAATATTTCCAAGATTTTTATCCAGCATTCTTGCATAGGCTGTAGGGCTGTCACCCTGTTTCTGCGGAACAATTGCATGTTCCTCAAGCCCCTTTAATGTCTCTACACAAAGCTTTGCTCCGGCTTCTGCAAGTTTGTCATGAAGACTTCCTCCAGTCTCTTTATCATCCAGTACGATTTCTGTCTTAAGAAGCATATCACCGGTATCTAAGCCTTCATCCATCTGCATGGTTGTCACGCCGGATACTTTCTCTCCGTCGATCACTGCCCATTGGATCGGAGCGGCTCCCCGATATTTTGGAAGAAGGGAAGCATGAACATTGACGCACCCGTAAGGCGTCATTTCCAGAATTTCCTTTGGAAGAATCTGTCCAAAAGCGATAACCACCATGATATCCGCATTGTATTTGCGAAGCTCCTCTATGCAAGAAGCTTCTCTTACCTTTTTCGGTTGAAATACCGGAATCCCGTGCGCCATTGCCGCTTCTTTCACTGGTGTAAACTGCATCTTCCCGCCGCGTCCCTTCGGCTTATCCGGCTGTGTAACAGCAAGTACAACATCATGCCCCGCTTCAACAAGCGCTTCCAGTGTGCCCACAGAAAAGTCCGGCGTGCCAAAAAATATTACTTTCATTTACTCTTCCTCCCCGTAAGGCTCCACATCATGAATTCCGCCTTCTGCAAGTTCCACATACATTTTTCCATCTAAATGGTCAAGTTCGTGGCAGAATGCCCTTGCCAGCAATTCTTCCCCCTCCAGCTCAATCTCTTCCATTTCTTCATTTAAAGCTCTTACCTTCACATAATTCGGACGGGTTACAAGACCGGATTTACCCGGAACACTTAAACATCCCTCTTCCCCGCACTGCTCGCCGGCAGTCTCTACAATTACCGGATTGATCAGAATAATCGGACCTTCTCCCACATCAATCACTACGATTCTCTTTAAAATACCGACCTGCGGAGCCGCAAGACCGACTCCCATCGCCTCATACATTGTATCTAACATATCATTGATCAGTATTTTTGTGCGAAGCGTCATTTTCGTCACTTCTTTACATGGTTTTGTCAACACCTCGTCGCCTAATTCACGGATTTTTCTAATTGCCATAATTCTTCTCCTTTTCTTTGATATTTATATATTTAATGGGTTAAAATCAAATTGAATCCTCAAATGATCGAACCCTCTGTTCATGTCTATATACTGCTCCAGCAGGTCTTTCGCACGAACTAACCATTCATAGTCTTCACTTTTCACATATATGATCTGCCGATACTGGTCATTTACTTTGGACACATAGGGCGCCGCCGGACCGATCACTGTAAGCTTCCCTTCCCGATTGATCCGTTCCGTAAATTCTTTAAGATATCCTGCTGCCACCTTAAGATGTTCTTCCTCTTCTCCGGTCATCCAGATTGCCAAAAGATCTTCTGCCGGTGGATATCCCATCAACATCCGGTAATTCATCTCCTCTTCGTAGAAGCTTTCGTAATCTTGTCTCGCCGCAGTTTGAATACTATAATGCTCTGGACTATATGTCTGAATGATTACTTCTCCTTTTTCCCGTCCTCTTCCCGCTCGTCCGCAGGCTTGTGACAGTAATTGAAAGGTACGTTCTGCCGACTGGTAATGGTTCGAATATAACGACATGTCTGCCGCCAGTATTCCCACCAAGGTCACCTGCGGGAAATCATGTCCTTTCACGATCATCTGCGTACCGATAAGGATATCTGCCTCCTCGGATGCAAATGCTGACAGTATTTTCTCATGGCTGTCCTTTTTCTTAGTCGTGTCCATGTCCATGCGAAGTACCCTTGCCGTCGGAAACATCTTCTTCACCAGCTCCTCGATCTGCTGCGTACCTGCGCGGAATCCTCCGATATAATGAGAACCGCACTCTGGGCAGGAAGGCATGGAAGGTCTTTCATATCCGCAATAGTGGCAGACAAGCTTCCCATTTTTGTGGGCAGACAATGCCACATCACAATGAGGACATTTTACAACATATCCACATTCTCTACAAGAAACAAATCCCGCATATCCCCGTCGATTCAAAAATAACATAATCTGCTGTCTTTTTTCCAACCGGTCTTCTATCATTTCTTTCAGCTTGTCACTGATGATCGAACGGTTGCCATGTTTCAATTCTTCCCGCATATCTACCGTATATACTTCCGGAAGGCTCTGTGCGGTTGCTCTGTTTTTTAATTCCAGCAGTGTAAATTCTCCCTGTCTGCACCGATAAAATGCTTCCAGTGAAGGAGTCGCCGATCCAAGGACTACACTGGCTCCTTCTAGCTTTGCGCGCCAAATCGCAGTCTCTCTTGCATGATACCTCGGCACCTGTTCACTTTTATACGTGGTCTCATGTTCCTCATCAATCACGATAAGTCCCAGATTCTCAAAAGGTGTAAATAACGCAGATCTTGGGCCGATCATAACGTCCACCTCTCCCCGTTTCACCCGTTCCATCTGATCGGAACGTTCTCCTTGTGAAAGTCTTGAATTTAGGATGGATACACGGTTGCCAAACCGATTGTAAAACCGAAGCACTGTCTGATACGTAAGGGCAATCTCCGGGATCAATACGATTGCTTGCTTCCCATTCTCAACAACATGCTGGATCATTTTCATATACACTTCTGTTTTTCCACTTCCGGTCACTCCATAGACAAGATAAGTCTTTCTATAACCTTTCTCATAATCTTGTACGAAAGCAGAAACTGCCTGTTCCTGTTCCTTAGTAAGGATCGTTTCTTTTTCTTCTGTCCTTCGGTAACATACCGGATTTCGAAGCGCATCCTGCGATTCGATCACGAGAATTCCCTGCTCCTCCATCGCACGAAGAACAGACAACGTCACATGAAGCTTTTTCGTCAACAACTCATAATCTTGACACGGTTGATCAAGAAGTCCTGCCAGCGCTCTTGCCCTTGCTTTCTGGTTCTTATGAAGGAAAGTATCTAATCTTTTTCTTCCCTCTTCTTCAGAAAGTAATAACCGGACAGTTCGCTTCTTCTTGATCTTCTCCTGCTTCTTGATCGGAAGTACCGTTCGAAGCGCTTGGATCATCGTTCCTCCGTAGACCTCTTTCATCCACGCAGCAAGCGCCACAAGTTTCGACTCAATTGCCCTTTTATCTTCTGCCCGACGCAGAATAAACTTGATCTTATCTGCATCATAATCCGCAGTTTCCGAAAAGCCGATGACATAACCGCCTGTCTCTTTATTTCCTCTTCCAAAGGGCACGATGACTTCTGTTCCAACCTCAAGTATCCCCTCAAGTTCTGAGGGGATACGGTACTGAAATACTTTATCCAGTTTTTCATGGGTAATGTCGATAATAATATCCGCGTACATTTTACTCCTTTAATTCGTCCAATACTTCCTGAATGAGCACACGGTCATCCATGTCATATTTCACACCCTTGATCTCCTGATAAGTCTCATGACCTTTTCCGGCAAGAATGATCACATCGCCTTTCTGTCCATGCTCAATGGCATAGCGAATAGCTTCTTTCCGGTCGCAGATGTCAATGTATTTTCCATCCGTCTTCTTGATACCGGTAATAATATCCTCGATAATCTCCTGCGGTTCTTCAAACCTCGGATTATCGGAAGTGATGATGGTAAAGTCAGAAAGCTTTCCTGACACTTCTCCCATCTCGTATCGTCTTGTCTTGGAACGATTTCCGCCACAGCCAAACACAGTAACAATGCGCCCTGGATTGTAATCTCTGAGCGTATGAAGAAGGCTCTCAAGGCTCATGGCATTGTGGGCATAATCAATCATCAAAGCAAAGTCATCCGATACTTTGATCATCTCAATACGCCCTTTTACTTTCGCTACTTTCAGCGCCTTCTTGATCGTCTCCACCGGAACGTCAAAATGTCTGCATACCGCAATTGCTGTCAGAGAATTATACACACTGAACTCACCTGGAATGTCAATCTCTACATCAAAATTCATAAGACCTTCTACCCTGTATTTCATACCCAGATACCCCGGTCTTGACACATGCTCTACATCTGCCGCACGAAGATCTGCTTTCTCAGAGAATCCAAAGGTCTCTACCTTACAAGTTGCAAAACGGAACACATCCTCAAACCACTTGTCGTCTACATTGGCAATTCCAAGCTTACACTGGGTAAATAAAATACCTTTGCAGCGCTTATAATCCTCAAAATCCTTATGCTCATTTGGCCCGATATGATCTTCTCCAAGATTGGTGAAAATACCGATCTCAAATTCAATTCCTGCAGTTCTGTGAAGCATCAACCCCTGTGAAGATACTTCCATTACAACGCTGTCGCATCCTGCCTCTACCATTTCCGCAAAATATTTATGGATTGTGTAAGATTCCGGTGTTGTATTGCTTGCCGGAATCGTCTTATCTCCAATGATCGTCTCAATGGTTCCAATGAGTCCCACTTTATGACCGACGCCTTCCAAAATGGATTTTACCATGTAAGTTGTTGTCGTCTTACCTTTTGTTCCGGTAATTCCGATCACATTGAGCTTCTTGGCCGGATAACCAAAATACGCCGCAGACATAAGAGCCAGCGCATATCTGGTGTCATCTACATGGATCACCGTCAGCCCTTCCGGTGCATTTACCGGACGTTCTACAATAACTGCCGCAGCTCCTTTTGCCGCCACATCTTCTATATATTCATGTCCATCTGCCACTGCTCCGGCAATACAGACAAACACACTTCCTTCTTTTACCTTTCTGGAATCATTGATAAGCTCCGTCACTTCAAGGTCATCACTTCCCTGACAGACTTCGTATTCCAGACGCTCTAATAAACTGGTCAGTTTCATCTTCTTATACCTCCATATAAGTACTCTTTTTTTAGTATAACATTTTTTCCGTATACATCAAAGGATAATTTGTGTTATACTGCTATACAGAATTTATATTTAGAAAAGGGGAATGTAATCGTGAAAGCTTATGAAAGATTATTAAAGTATATGGTTGTCCGCACACCAAGTGACGAAAACAGTGAAACTGTACCGTCTTCCCAGTGCCAATTTGATCTTGCACATTTATTGGAAACGGAAATGAAAGAACTTGGACTGACCGATATTTATCTGGATGACCAGTGTTATCTCTATGGTAAATTACCTGCAACAGAGGGTCTGGAAGACAAACCTGCCATTGGTTTTATTGCACACATGGATACCGTTTCTGACTTCTGCGACCACGACATCACACCAGTGATCACAGAAAATTATAACGGAGAAGATCTGGCTCTTGGAACGAGCGGTCTTACTTTAAGTACAGAAACATTTCCACACCTTAAAGATTTAAAAGGACGCACACTCATCACTTCTGATGGAACAACTGTATTGGGCGCTGATGATAAGGCAGGAATCGCAGAGATTCTTACTGTGATCGAACAGTTACAGGAACAAAACATCCCACACGGTCCAATCTGCGTTGCATTTACGCCGGATGAGGAAATCGGCACCGGCGCTTCTCATTTTGATGTAGAACGTTTTGGAGCAGATTACGGATATACTTTAGATGGCGGCACAGAGGGCGAGATCCAGTACGAAAACTTTAATGCATGCAAAGCATGTTTTGACATTGCAGGAGTAAGTGTTCATCCGGGTTCTTCCAAAGACACCATGATCAACGCATCCTTAGTTGCTATGGAGATCAACAGCCTGCTTCCGGCAATGGAGACTCCGCGCGGCACAGAAGATTATGAGGGATTCTATCATCTTGTATCTATGTCCGGTGACTGCTCTAAGGCTCAATTAAACTATATTGTCAGAGACCATGACAAAAATTTCTTTGAAGCAAGAAAACGTACGTTAACTCTGATTGAAAAGAACTTGAACGCAAAGTGGGGCGAAGGCACTGTAAAACTTACACTCACCGACCAGTATAAAAACATGGCTGAAATCATTGCCGGATGCATGCATCTCATCGACAACGCAAAACAAGCCTGTGAAAATGCTGGAATCGAAGCGCTCATTCTTCCAATCCGCGGAGGTACAGACGGATGTCAGTTAAGCTTCAAAGGACTTCCATGTCCAAACCTTGGAACCGGCGGACATGCTTACCACGGTCCTTACGAGCATATTACCATCGAAGGAATGGACAAAACAGTCGCTATGGTGACGGAACTGGTAAAACTATACACAAAATAAAAACTAAAGAGGTTAGAAACATGTGGTTATTTAAAAGACTGGCGCTTTTTCTTAGCGCCATCATCATTGCGTGTGTCGCAGGATTCTTCATTCTTCCGGGTGCCAGCCAGACGGAAATTGTCATATTCATTGTGGGCTGTGTAGCCCTTGGCGATATCACTTATTATCTGGACAAGAAATATTTCCAGTAAAAGCATGAAAATGGAGGCTGTGAAAAAACTCGATTGAGTTTTTTCACAGCCTCCTATTTTACTTTTATGCTCCGTGAGGCTTAAATCCTTCTCCTCTTACTTCATTTGATTCCATCATAATGAGGAACGCTTTTTCATCCTCGTCTTTCACTGCTTTCTGTACATTGTACATTTCTTTATTACTGCACGCACACATAACAACCAGTTTGTCATCCCTTGAGAAGCTTCCTTCAGCCTTTAAGAAGGTACATCCTCTTGCTGTCATTTCATCAATCCGCTTCGCAACTTCCGGTCCTTTGTCCGTAACGATCAGCGCCATCTTACCGGCATCAATACCATACATAACCTTATCTACTACAACTGTCAAAATATAAGTCAAGATCAAACCGTAAATAATACTGTCAATATCTCCAAAGATCAAACCGCCTGTCACAACGATTACAAGGTCTGTCACAAAAGTAATCTTTCCGATAGAAAGGTGCGGTTTTAACGCGCGCACTGACATAATGATAAAATCAGCTCCGCCTGTAGATGTGTTGCGAAGATAAATAATCGCATACCCAAGTCCGGCAAATACACCGGCGCAAATAGCAGACAATAATCTGTCTCCTTCATATACCGGAAGCATTGGGGCAATGAAGTCCATAAGAGGCCACTGGATCAGCATCGTCTTTAACGAACGAAGCAGAAACTTTTTCCCTAAGACTTTGTAACACAAAATAATGATTGGAATGTTGAGTACAATGGTCATCGTACCGATCGGCAGACCGAATAAATGATAAAAGATCAAAGCAACACCGGAAATACCTGCTACCGGAAATCCGGAATTGGCAGCGAAATTATAAACTCCAATCGCAATCAACATATTTCCTACAATGTCCACTAGAATATCAATGGCAAATTCTTTGGATTTGTTCACGTTTTTCATAGACTCTCTCCTCTTTTAAATAATTGTATCTTTTATTAATTTCCTCAGACCAAAAAAGAGCAACAGCAAATTATAAAAATATAATTCGCAATTGCTCTTTTACGTGAAATATTATAGACGTCTTCTGCAAAAATGTCAATCCGCATTTTCATCTTTTTCTTCTGCATTTCTTGAAATTGAAGACCGCGAAGAAGATAACGAGCTGCCCCGCACCACCGATGATTCACCGTAACGCTTACGGATCTGATCCAGAGCCTTGTCAAGCCGCTCCTGCTTTCTTGTCGGAAGTTTCCTTTTCTTCTGCTGTGGCTGGATATCAAAGATACTAAGCTGCTGCGGTTCTCCTTCTTCCGAAAGCTTGGAACTTCGAATTCCAAGAAGTCTGATCGGTTCTCCATTCCACAACTCACGAAACAACTCCATTGCTGCGTTATGAATTACCCGATCACTGTTCGTATCTTGAAAAAGCTGTTTTTGATGGGAACAAGTCTCAAAATTATAGTATTTAATCTCCACGCTCAACATTCCGGCACGCTGTCCTGCTTTTCTTAATCTGGCGCCAACGCTCTCTGCCAGACGAAAGAGCACTCTTGACGCCTCCTCTTCTGTTACCACATCCTGTGCAAGGGTTGTGGAATTTCCGATTCCCTTCGCTTCTGCACGTTCTGACTCCACCTGCGAGGCATCAATTCCATTAGAAAATTCCCACAATTTCCGCCCATGACTTTTTAAATGAAGTTCTACCAGCCTTACATCCATCTGCGCCAGATCTCCAATGGTGCGAACCTCCAGTTTCTCAAGCGCAGCCACACTGGAGCGCCCTGCCATATACAATTCCCCGATAGGAAGCGGCCACATTTTCACTTGAATCTCCTCTGGAAACAACGTGTGGACTTTGTTCGGTTTCTCGAAATCCGAAGCCATCTTCGCCAACAATTTATTGCTGGATATGCCCACATTTACCGTAAATCCAAACCGCCGGTACACTTCGTTCTTTATCTCCATCGCCCCTTCCACCGGAGAAACAAAGCGATTGGCAATCCCTGTAAAATCCATGTAACACTCATCCACACTCACCTGTTCAATATCCGGCGTATACGTTTTCAAAAAATCCATAAGTGCGTGACTGTATCTGGAATACATCTTATGATCCGGCGGTATTGACACAAGATTCGGACACTTACGAAAGGCATTCGCCACCGATTCCCCTGTGCGAATGCCATATTTCTTTGCAGGAACAGACTTAGCGAGCACTACCCCGTGACGAGACTGTTGGTCTCCGCCAATGATCGCCGGTATCTCTCTAAGGTCTGTCTCCGCGCCATTCTTCAGTTGTTCCACTGCGCTCCAGCTAAGATACGCAGAATTGACATCGATATGAAAAATGATTGACACTATGCCTGACTCCTTGCCCTTAAAATTCCGTCTTCACTGTCAATAATAATCTTCTCACCTGCACCGATATCTCCTTGAAGCATCAACTTCGCAGCCAACGTTTCCACATGTTTCTGCAAATAACGTTTCAACGGTCTTGCTCCGTAATTCGGATCATATCCGCCTTCCACAATCTGATTTTTCGCCGTTTCCGTAAGCTCAATGGAAAGCTCTTTGTCTGCAAGACGTTTATTGACATCCGCTACTAACAAGTCAATAATGTCATAAATATTTTCTTTCGTCAATGGACGGAACATAATCATTTCATCCAGACGGTTTAAAAATTCCGGTCTGAAATGTGCGCGAAGATCATTCATTACCGCCTGCTGGCTCTCTTCGCTGATATTTCCATTTTCATCCATACCGTCCAGAAGATATGCTGATCCAATGTTCGATGTCATAATTAAAATCGTATTCTTAAAGTCTACGGTACGTCCCTGTGAATCTGTGATACGTCCATCATCCAGAACCTGCAATAATACGTTAAATACATCTGGATGCGCCTTCTCAATCTCATCAAAAAGCACAACGGAATACGGTTTTCTCCGCACTGCTTCAGTAAGCTGACCACCTTCGTCATACCCTACATATCCCGGAGGCGCTCCGATAAGACGGGATACAGAATATTTCTCCATATATTCACTCATATCAATACGGATCATATTATTTTCATCATCAAAGAGGCTTTCTGCCAATGCTTTGGCAAGCTCTGTCTTACCAACACCGGTAGGTCCAAGGAACAGGAAGGAACCGATCGGTTTTGTCGGATCTTTGATTCCTGCTTTGGAACGGATAATTGCCTCGGTCACAAGTTCTACACCTTCATCCTGACCAATCACGCGTTTATGCAATTCATCTGCAAGGTGAAGCGTCTTACTTCTCTCACTCTCATTTAATTTAGCAACCGGAATTCCGGTCCAGCGGGACACGATCCTTGCAATCTCTTCATCCGTCACACTTTCGTGTACAAGAGAACGGTCTTCATCCTTTACTTTTGCCTCTTCGCTCTCTAGCTGCTTCTGCAACTGCGGAAGTCTGCCATACTGAAGTTCTGCCGCTCTTTCAAGATCATACGAATGCTGCGCTCTCTCAATCTCTTTATTTACCTGTTCAATCTCTTCACGCAATTTCTGTACTTTCTCAACACCAACCTTCTCATTATCCCACTGGGCTTTCTTTCCGGCAAAATCTTCTCTCAACTCCGCAAGTTCCTGCTGTAAATGAACGAGACGGTCCTGACTTAGACGGTCATTTTCTTTCTTAAGCGCTGCTTCTTCGATTTCAAGCTGCATGATCTTACGGCGAAGTTCATCCAACTCTGCCGGCATAGAATCCAGTTCCGTCTTAATCAGTGCACACGCTTCATCTACAAGGTCGATTGCCTTATCCGGAAGAAAACGATCGGAAATATAACGGTCAGACAATGTTGCCGCCGCCACAAGCGCTCCATCGGTAATCTTCACACCGTGAAAGACTTCATATCGTTCTTTCAAACCACGGAGAATTGAAATGGCATCTTCTACGGTAGGTTCATCCACCAGAACCGGCTGGAAACGCCGTTCCAGCGCCGCGTCTTTCTCAATATACTGACGGTATTCATCAAGCGTAGTTGCACCGATACAGTGAAGCTCTCCACGAGCAAGCATTGGTTTTAACATATTTCCGGCATCCATTGCACCGTCACTCTTGCCTGCTCCTACAATCGTATGCAGTTCATCGATAAAGAGGATAATCTTACCATCGCTGTTTTTCACTTCTTCCAGTACCGCTTTCAATCGCTCTTCAAACTCACCACGATATTTGGCTCCGGCAACCAGTGCTCCCATATCGAGAGAGAATACAGTCTTATCTTTCAAGCCCTCCGGCACATCACCGCGGACGATCCGCTGTGCCAGCCCTTCTACTACCGCAGTTTTACCGACACCCGGCTCACCAATGAGCACTGGATTGTTCTTCGTCTTTCTGGACAAAATACGGATCAGATTCCGAATCTCTGCGTCTCTTCCGATAACCGGATCAAGTTTCTGGTCGCGCGCACGTTCTACAAGATCAGAACCGTATTTATTCAACGTATCATAAGTGGCTTCCGGATTATCGCTGGTCACTCTTTGATTGCCTCTTACTGTAGACAACGCTTGAAGGAATCCATCCCGTGTAATTCCAAGCTCACGGAACAATGCCTTCATTTCTTTGCTGGCATATTTCATCATAGATAAGAAGAGATGTTCTACAGAGACGTATTCATCTCCCATCTGCGAAGCCTCATCTTCTGCATAAACAAGTGCATTATTAAGATCCTGTCCCACATACGGCTGTCCGCCTTGTACCTTCGGACGTTTGCTGATCGCTTCCTCCACTCGGTTTACGACCAGATTCTTATCAAGCCCCATCTTCTCCATTAATTTCAAGATCAGACTATCATCCTGTGTCAACAATGCATAAAGCAAATGCTCCTGCTCAATCTGCTGATTTCCATATTCCATCGCTGTTTTCTCACAATCCTGCACTGCCTGCAAAGATTTTTGTGTAAATTTATTAATATTCATTCTAACGCCTCCTTTTGACATCAGAGTCTATTTGTTTTCTTTGTTCTACCAGAAATATAACACTTGTTATTAGCACTGTCAAGGGCTGAGTGCTAATTTTTCTGTATTCATTTACATCTCCACTTTAATGTGGTATACTTTAGTATAGTAAATCGAGAAAGAGGAGTTCTATTATGCACAAAGAATTTTTGATGGGAAATGAAGCGATCGCTCTTGGCGCCATTGCTGCCGGAGTCAATCTTGTATCCGGTTACCCCGGCACACCGTCTTCTGAAGTACTGGAAACAGTGGCAAAGCGTCGTACAAACAATATTTATGTGGAGTGGTCTGTCAACGAGAAGGCTGCCCTTGAAGTCGCCGCAGGAGCCTCTTACACCGGAGCAAGAAGTCTGGTTACAATGAAACAGGTGGGATTAAATGTTGCGTCCGATCCGCTGATGAGCCTTGAATACGTAGGGATTAAAGGCGGCATGGTTGTTCTCGTCGCTGACGATCCAGGTCCTATCTCTTCCCAGACAGAACAGGACACAAGACATTTCGCAGCATTTTCCAAGCTGCCATGTTTTGATCCAACCTCTGCTCAGGAAGCCTACGAAATGATTCAAGAGGCTTTTGAATATTCGGAAGCATATGGCACTCCGGTATTCTTCCGCCCTACAACAAGGGTTTGTCACGCTTACGCTTCGATTGAAATTAAGGATATGGGCGAATACACGCTTCATAAAGCCGAAGGATTCGTCAAGGACTCCAACCGCTGGGTAATCTTCCCTCGTCTTTCTTATCAGAACCACAAGAAAATTGAAGCACGAAATGTAGCATTATCAGAGGAATTTTCTACTTACTCAAGGAATAGGATTTATCCGGCAGAGGAACAAAACAGAACATCCCGAAAAGGTATCGCAGCTTCGGGGATCAGTTTTACTTATGCTTTAGAGTCTTTGGAAACACTGGGCATGGTGCGGCTTCTCAAAATTGCCACACCGCATCCGTTCCCTGAAAAACTGGCATTGGAATTTTTAGACGGACTGGATGAGGTTCTCTGCATGGAAGAACTTGATCCTGTGCTGGAGCGCGAACTTACCTATCTCTGTGGAAAATACCATCTTCCGGTGAAAATATACGGTAAATTGACTGGACACACAGCAAATGCCGGTGAAAATACAAGGGACAGTGTATACCAGAACATTTCAGATTTTCTCGGTATCAATTCTGACCGGACAGAAGAACTGCCCACGCAAGGAGTCGTTAATTCTACCACAGCTCCCACGCTTCCGATCCGCCCACCGGTTCTCTGTGCCGGATGCCCTCACCGCGCTTCTTTCTACGCGGTAAAGGCTGCAATGAAGGGGCGAAAAACTATTTTCTGCGGCGATATCGGATGTTATACCCTTGGCAATGCAATGCCCCTTGATATGGTAGATACCTGCCTGTGCATGGGCGCCGGACTTGGAATCGCACAAGGAGTCGGACATATAGAACCAGACACTTCTTGTTTTGCATTTGTAGGGGATTCTACGTTCTTTGCCTCGGCAATCACCGGAGTAATCAACGCTGTCTATAATCAGGCAAATATGACCTTAATTATCTTAGACAATTCTACAACTGCTATGACCGGACATCAGCCACATCCTGGTACCGGACACACTATGATGGGAGAAATTGTCCAAAAAATTAATATAGAATCGGTTCTTCGCGGGATTGGCGTAACAACAGTAGAAACCGTCAACCCTCTCGACCATAAGGCAGCAATTTCTTGCGTAAAACGAACGGCAGACCTTTCCGGAGTCAAGGCAATTATCTTCAAATCTCCTTGTATCGCTACCGTGAAACCGGATACACCTCTATTTGTAGAACAAAAAAAATGCATTTCTTGCAAGAAATGTATCCGTGAATTAGGTTGTCCGGCGCTGGTGATTCAAAATGGTAAAGTTACCATAGATTCTTCTCTTTGCACTGGCTGCACTTTATGCGCACAACTCTGCCCTACAGGCGCCATCCAAACTACAGGAGGTGACAAACATGACTAAAAACATCGTATTATGCGGCGTCGGCGGTCAAGGCACTGTTCTGGCTTCTAAATTAATCGCCGCTGCCGCTATGAAAAAAGGAATCTCTGTTATGAGTGCGGAAACCATCGGCATGGCACAGCGAGGCGGAAGCGTCTTCAGTCACATCCGGCTCGGAGAACACCTTCACTCTCCCATGATTGCCAAAGGAACTGCAGATATCATCATAGGATTTGAACCGGCTGAGGCTGTACGAATGCTCCCTTATTTAAAGGACAATGGGCAGGTCATTGTCAGCAGCCATGCAATTATGCCCGTAACTTCTACACTCTCCGGAGCTAATTACAATGGTGAAGGAATGATTTTATATCTAAAGAAAGTTGTAAAGAACCTACTTGTTGTAGATACAGAAAAAGCATGTCTTGCGCTTGGTTCTTCCAAAGTCTTGAATATTCTCCTGCTTGGCGCAGCGATCTTTAGCGGCGCATTAGGTCTTACAGAAGAAGAAATCCAAGATGCGATCAAAGAACGACTGCCCGAAAAGTTCCATGCTCTCAATTATCAAGCTTTGCAATATTTTAAGGCACAGCATAACGATTAGTTTTGATACAGACGACAAAGTTATCAACACAGCAAGACAACCGACTGCAATAGAAAGGACGAAATAGTATGCAGATTACAGCGACACAATTAGAACAAGTAAATAAACAAATACAAGCACTGGTATCCGCAGAAAGTTTCTATGGAAAGAAATTAGAAGACGCCGGTATCTCCGGCGTATCTTCTCCAGAAGATTTTGTAAAATTACCGTTTTCAGAGAAAAATGACCTTCGAGAATCATATCCACTTGGACTCATGACTGCCCCAGAAGAGAAAATTGTCAGAATCCACTCTTCTTCCGGTACAACCGGAATTCCGGTCATTATTCCTTATACCGCAAAGGATGTAGACGACTGGGCAATCATGTTCAAACGCTGTTATGAAATGGCTGGTATTACGGATATGGATCGTATTCAGATCACCCCCGGATATGGACTTTGGACAGCCGGAATCGGCTTTCAAAACGGCGCTGAAAAGCTCGGCGCTATGGTCATTCCTATGGGTCCCGGAAACACAGACAAACAGCTTCAAATGATGCTCGATATGAAGTCTACGGTACTTTGCTCCACTTCTTCCTATGCCCTGCTTCTTGCCGAAGAAATCGAAAAGCGTGGAATCCAAGACCAGATTCATCTTAAAAAAGGCGTGATCGGTTCTGAGCGTTGGGGAGAAAAAATGCGAAAACGCATTTCCGAAGAATTAGGAATTAAACTCTATGACATTTACGGACTGACGGAAATCTACGGTCCCGGAATCGGAATCAGCTGTAAGGAAGATAACGGTATGCATTACTGGGACGATTACATCTATATTGAGATTATCGATCCTGTCACCTTAGAGCCTCTGCCAGACGGAGAACTTGGCGAAGTGGTCATTACAACTCTCGTGAAAGAAGGAGCTCCTCTGATCCGGTACCGCACACACGATCTCTCCCGCATCCTTCCGGGCGAATGTACCTGCGGAAGCAAATATCCCCGTCTGGATGTCATTATGGGACGAACCGACGATATGATGAAGATTAAAGGCGTCAATGTATTCCCAAGCCAGATTGAAGAAATACTCAAAGACTTTCCGGAAGCATCCAGCGAATACCAGATCCGTATTTCCCATCTGGATGGAAAGGATACCATGCGTATTTATGTGGAAACAAATGGAAGCGTTGACTTCTTAGATTTAGCGAAGAGGATTGCTGTAACCGTTAAAAGCCGCATTGGTTTTACTCCTCTTGTCAAAGTCGTTGAACTGGGACTTCTTCCACGAAGCGAAAAGAAATCCAAACGTGTAATTGACGAAAGATATGAATAATTAGAAATTTTTTTCTTTCTATTAGACTTTTAAAATTAACAAACCGGCACTATAGTTATGTATTATGTTTCATACAACTATAATGCCGGTTTTTACTCTTATTCGAATCTTATCTTCAATTTTCTATTTTTCCGGTACGATCTCCAACCAATATCCATCAGGATCATTAATAAAATAAATTCCCATCTCCGGATTTTCGTAGCAGATACATCCCATTTTTTCATGTTTTTGATGTGCTGCTTCCATATCATCGGTCGTAAATGCAAGATGAATCTCATTATCTCCCAGATCATAATGATCTTTTTCCCAATCGCGCAGCCACGTAAGTTCTAACTGAAATCCGGTCTTTCCATCTCCCAGATAAACAAGTATAAAGCTTCCATCTTCCGCTTCTTTCCGGCGCACCTCCTTTAATCCGAGTGCTTCTTCATAAAATCGAATCGATCGGTTAAGATCTTTTACATTGTAATTATAATGTGCAAACTGAAAATTCATAGTCTTTTCTCCATCCTTTCCTTGTCATTATCTACTGTTCGAATATTTCTCCTTCTTCCGTGATCCGAACAATCCGGTCACGATCCTGCGACTTCGGGTGTTCTTCCATCCATCGGTCTATAACCTCCGGCTTTCTCCAAAAATGCATCGGATAGACTTTTTCTGTCTTTGTAAGACTTAGGAAATAATCCATTCCTAAAGTATAATATTCCTCCTGTCTTGGGTCAAGCGGAATAAACGCGGCATCAATCTCCCTATCCCGAAGAGGTTCTATATACTCATGAAAGTGTTTGGACATCTCTTGATTCCACTCTTCTGATTCTTCTTTCCAATACCAGTCATTTAGATCTCCAGCATGATAAATCGTCTTCCCTTCCACCGAGACAAGAAATGCTACACCCTCATCCGTGGAACGCAATGTACGAATACGGACATCATCCAATACTATCTCTTCGTCCGGTTTCATCCTCCTTGTTTGTTCTTTTACCTCTTCCGGTATACGTTTTTCCCAAATATCATCAGAAAGTATGAATTTGATATTATTTTGTTTTTTTGTCAACTTAAATATTTCTTTATTAAAATGGTCAATATGGCGATGACTGGCAAATACATATCCTTTCTTTTCTTGTGAAATCTCCGGAATCTCTCCTCGATAATAATCAAACAGCAGCCATACCTGTTCCATTTCCACAAGAAAACCACTGTGTCTAAGATACGTAATCTTCATTTACTTCCTCCTCTTTTTGCAATTATATTTTGTAGTTTCGTTGCCCGGATTTCTTATCTGGGCTCGTATTCTGATCTTAATTTCCTAAACACTTTCTTTCTTACAAACCAGAAGCAAGCGAGCTGCATGAGAATTGTAAGAATCCACGATGCCGGATAAGAAATGAACAGTACATCCAGCGAACGGTTCTTCGGGAACACCCAGAAAATCCATACAATTCGAAGTCCTACCGTTCCAATGATCGATATAATCATCGGAACAAGAGAATATCCCATTCCTCGCATAGCTCCGGGGAAAAGATCCATAAGACCACACAGAAAATAAGTGACGGTTGTATAGAGAAGGATTTCCATTCCACATGCGATTACTTCCGCGTCAGAAGTGTAGATACCCAAAAGCTGGTGACCAAATACATAAGCGCCGCCACCCAACGCAAGCATAATCACAACGGTCAACGCCATACAATCGACTACCACCCGATCGATTCGCTTCCATTTTCCAGCTCCATAATTCTGACTGGTGAAGCTCATACATGCCTGTGTGATAGAATTTGCGGACGTATACAAAAATCCAAAAATATTATTTGCCACCGTATATCCTGCCATTGCTGTAGAACCAAACGAGTTTACCGATGACTGAAGCAGTACATTCGAGAAATTAATAACCGTACTCTGAATGCCTGCCGGAATTCCGACTTTGAAAATCTGTTTCATATATACACCCTTAATGGACAATTTAGAAAAATGAAGCCGATAACTTGCCTCTGCCTTGCATAAGCACCGGACCACTAAAATGCTGGAAATCAGTTGTGAAAGAATTGTTCCAACAGCAACTCCTGCCACACCAAGATGAAATACAACGACTAATATTAAATTCAAAGCCACATTTGCGATTCCTGCTATGATAAGGAAGAGCAGCGGTCTTTTTGTATCTCCAATCGCCCGAAGAATCGCCGCTCCATAGTTATACAACATAAAAAAGGGCATTCCACAGAAATATAGTCTCATATATAAAGCTGATAGCCGGATTACATCGTCTGGAGTTCCCATAAGTTCCAATGCAGTTTTCGCAAAGAAAACACCTACAAATGCCATCACAATACCGCTAACCAGTGCAAATGCAATCGCTGTATGCACTGTTTCTGACATCTCACGCTCTTTCTTTGCCGCAAAAAAACGCGCCGCCAATACATTAGCTCCAAGAGAAATACCAATAAACAAATTGACAAACATATTAATAAGCGCGGTAGTAGAACCAACCGCCGCCAATGCGTGACGTCCGGTGAACCGACCTACTACAATAATATCCACTGCATTAAATAGGAGCTGAAGTATTCCCGATAACATAAGCGGAAGGGAAAAAGAAATCAGCTTATCCATCAGCGAACCATTACACATATCAATTTCATATTTATTTTTCTTTGTTACGGATTTCAATCTTATCACCTTTTGCTCTTTCATTTATTCCGCAACTATTATATCACAAAATTATGCCACATGACCATTTGTATTGTGGCGAAGTGCTGCTTCGTATTCTTTTAATTTTTCTTTTGCCTGTACATTCAGATTCTTTGGCACTTCAATCTGAACAGTCACATATTGATCCCCGTACATATTCTTATGATTCATCGATACGATTCCTTTGCCCCGCAGCCGAATCTTTGTCCCCGACTGTGTTCCGGGGCGGATGGTACACAGAACTTTTCCATAAAGCGTCTGGACAATCACCTCTCCACCTAGCACGGCAGTCGTAAACGGAATCATTGCTTTTGTATATACATCCATTTCTTTTCTTTCAAATCCCGCCTTTGTTCCAACTTGAACTTTCAAAAGCAGATCTCCGTCATATCCACCTGCGCTACCCGGCATTCCTTTTCCGCGTAGCCGGATTATTTTACCGGTATCAATTCCCGCCGGAATCTTAACTTTTAAGGACTTCCCGCTTCCGTTTGCTTCCGTAAGATGCACGAACTTCTCGCAACCGGATACTGCCTCATCAAAACTGATGGAAAGATTCGCGTGAAGATCGGCACCATTTTCCCGCAGCGGATGCCTGCCAAAAGTTCCTCCAAAAATACTTCTCAGTATTTCATCCAGATCTTCTTCCTCAAAATGATACTCCCGATAGCTTCCGTCCGAATTCTCATACCCGAACTGGTCATATTCCTTTCTCTTTTCCGGATCACTCAACACAGCATAAGCTTCTGTTGCTTCCTTAAACTTCACCTCTGCCTGTGCATTTCCCTTGTTGGTATCCGGATGATATTTTTTTGCAAGCTTTCTATATGCCTTTTTAATTGTCTGCTCATCAGCAGAACGGTCTACGCCAAGAATCTCATAATAATCTTTTACAGATCCCATATCACCACCTCCTATTCATATAACTTCAAAATACCCCGTAGGACTTACCTGCGGGGTATTCATTAGTCCCTGAAGGATTATCCTTCAATGGATATATAGTGTTTCTTCTCTTCAATAGGTTTTTTCTCTTCTTTCGGAACAGAGAATCTTAAAATTCCATTTTCATATTTCGGATGAATATCTTTCTCCGTTACATGATCGCCTACATAGAAGCTTCTACTCATGCTTCCGGCATATCGCTCACGTCTTACATATCTGCCCTTCTTATCCTGTTCGTCTTTGTCAAGTCCTTTGGCAGCATTGACGGTGAGGTATCCATTCTCAAGTTGTAACTGGATCTCATCTTTCTTGAAACCCGGCAGATCAATGTCTACTTCAAATCCATTATCCAGTTCTTTAACGTCTGTCTTCATCATGTTTTTACCATGTTTTCCGTATAGAACTTTATCTACATCCGGAAATTCCGGGAATTCCGGAAAACGGAAACCATCCATGAAATCATCAAATAAGTTTTCTCCAAAAATACTAGGTCTTAACATAAGTCATATCTCCTTTCATAAATATGGAAACTATATTTTAGCACTATCGAATAAATCCGAAGTGTTGTGTTTGGAACCTCAGGATTCAGAATTCTTTTCCTCTTCCTTTGTTCTATTTGTACTATAGCACCTGTAATTAGCACTGTCAAGGGCTGAGTGCTAATTTTTTCAAAAAAAATTTACCACCGGCAGACAAAGATCCCTCCTATCGTCCACCAATGGTAACATCCATACATCATTATTAACTTCTTCCGCTATAGTCTTGCTTCCATCTTATATAGAATACACCCACATTGCTTTCGTCTGCTGTTTGATTCTCTCAAAATCCCACGGTTGGCTGCTTGTCGCTCTGCTAAACGGATCATTCACTTTAATCTTCCCGCCCTCGCATCCTGCAAGTACAATAAAATGACCGTTTTGTGTGAAATCGCCCGGTCCTACGCTACATATAATCGGGTGTCCCGCCTGTAATTCAGTCATAACCTGCGCTTCTGTCATATCGCTCTCATAGCAGGATAAACCCCAGTTTTTTCCTGCCTCGTTCATAAATTTCCAATACGTGTTATTTTCTTCATCCAAGTAACCATTCTCTGTGCCATACGCCGCAAGCTTCGCCGGCGTTGCCGTCATATCTCCGGTGAGTCCTGCTGCCACCATAGCCATACAGGTTGGACCACATCCACTGACCGCAACGATACTCTCCCCATAAGGCGCATACCCCCATCGTTCATCCCACTGGAGCAAAAGCGGAATTTCCCCTTTCGGTACTGCATCCAGCGTCTCTGCTGCCGGAAGATCTTTTTTCACCTCGTAGTCTTCCACAAAATCTATCGTTTCTGTATTTTTATCCAGAAGCTCTATAACCCCCTTTGGATATCCTTTCTTACCGGCTTCTTCTTTCACTCGTGCCAAACGTTCCTCGAATGTCTCAATCTTCTCTTCTTTCTTCTCTTCGGCGTCTTTCTCTCTATTCTGTTGTTCTATTTTTATTGCTGCTTCTTTCGCTTCCTCTTTCTTTGACCGGATGATAAAAACAGTACTGATAATCCCAATACAAATAACGGCTGCCGCCATAAAATACAACTGGCGCTTCACCTGCTGCTTACGCTTTGAATTATTAATTTTTCTCTTTTTGTCCATAAGCGTCCTCTCCTTGTTCAAGAGGTAATTATACTATAATATGACAGAATCCGGCAACTTAACTCTTTCTTAAATTTTCATAACGATTTTATGGGCTTTGCAGGCATTTTTTTGTAAACGTGTTGTAAACGGAACAATACATTTTTTTACTTTACAAAGTTTTTTAACATATACAATAAGAAATAAGCGGAATGAATAATCCAACACAGGTCACACTATCAAAAGCTCAAAATATGGGGTATGAGCCTTGTAAACGGTGTCACTAATCACTATCCCCCTGCTCCATAGCGGGCAGGGGAACAATTAAATAATGTATTTACCTAGGCAACTGGGAGGGCGAATCCATCCGTTTCGGAGTCTTGCGAAAGGGGTGGTGCTTATGTACGTTACATATAATGACTTATTTACATTTGTACTAATGATTGTTGCAATCATCACTCTTGTAAAAAGCTTCTATGATAAACGAAAAAAGTAATCGCCCGGTCTTGGTAGGATGAGCGATTACTTCTCGTAATTAACTTCTTGCCTGGAACGGATAGGCTTCATCTATCTATTCCAGTTGTCTTGTTAAGTACATTATAGCAACTGTACTGTAAAAGTCAAGAACCGCCCCTGCGCCAACAAGATAGTGGATATCACGAACGACACATACGGACACAGAAACTTAGACGATCTGAGAATGGAAATAGAAAAAATACCATCTCCAGATTTGTTGTAAACGGTTCACATTTTTATGTATCTTTGTCTTAAAATCACATTATTAAAATTTCATTTTATTCCTCACAATTCCAGTTCTGCCGAAATTGAATTCTCTCCCCATTAATGGTAAAATCATATAAGCTGTAACTTAATCATCATGTTATTTGCCAGTCTACGATTCAACTGGCAGAAAGGATACTAACATATGAAGCTTGTATTTTTAGATGCGAAAACAATCGGCGATGACCTCGACCTCTCTTTCTTTGATCAATTCGGAGATGTTGTAAAATATTCTTTTTCTACTCCTGAGGAAGTTCCCGAACGCGTTCAGGATGCCGATGTAATTATTGTAAATAAAATTGAGATCAACGAAACTACCATTGAGACTGCCGCCAATCTTAAATTAGTCTGTGTGACAGCCACCGGTACAAACAATCTTGACAAAGAGTATCTTGATAAGCGGGGCATTGCATGGAGGAATGTTGCCGGATACTCTACGGAGTCTGTTGCACAGCATACCTTTGCCATGCTGTTCTATCTTCTGGAACATTTAAGATATTATGACGATTATGTGAAAGAGGATCATTACACAAACGATACCATTTTCACTCATTTTGAAAAAACCTTTTATGAATTAAAAGGAAAGACATGGGGAATCATCGGTCTTGGAAATATTGGGCGAAGAGTAGCTTCCATTGCAGAAGCATTCGGCGCTAACGTCATTTACAGTTCCCCGTCAGGAGCAGCTCCACAAGAGGGCTTTCATCAAGTTCCCCTTGATCTGCTTCTTGAAACTTCGGATATTGTCTCCGTACATGCGCCTTTAAATGAATATACTGAAAATCTTATCAATCTCTCTGCGTTCCAAAAAATGAAGAAAAGCGCGATTTTCCTAAATCTTGGACGCGGTCCGATCGTTGTAGAAGGAGATTTAAAAAAAGCTCTGGAAACAAACGAAATCCGCGCTGCCGGTCTGGATGTTCTATCTGAAGAGCCAATGCGTACAAACAATCCACTCCGCGGCTTTGCCGACAGCAACCGTCTTCTTATCACTCCCCATATTGCATGGGCAAGTATCGAAGCACGAATAAAATTAATGAATATTATTGCAGGACAGATCAAAGAGTTCTTCGGGCTATAAAGCCTGAAGAACCCTTTTTACATTTCCATATGCGATACGGTCAATTTGAGACTCTGTAAAGCCATTTACCTTTAATGCCTCCCATAGACGTTCCATTTCTTCTACTTTTTTAATTTCAAGAATCTCCACACCGTAAAATCCGTCAAAATCAGTGCCGATCGCCGCAAATTCGCTGCCTCCTACATTTACCATATGAGCAAGATGATCTGCCATATAGGAAATTCTTGTTTCTCCGTCTGGATTCAAAAAAGGACCATAGAAATTCAATCCCATAATACCGCCCTTTTCCGCCAACGCACGCATCATTTCATCGCTTAGATTTCTTGGATGATCACACAGCGTGCGACAATTCGAATGAGTTGCCGTCACCGGACCTTTGGCATATTCCAAAATATCCCAAAATGTTCCGTCCGAAGCATGAGACACATCTATCATCATGCCAAGTTCTCCCATTCTCTCAATTACTTCAATGCCAAAAGGCTTTAATCCTTTCTCCATAACTGCCGATTCCCTGCTGTTTGGATATCCAATGCAATTTTCATAATTCCATACCGGAGTAAGCAGCCGCACTCCTCGTTGATATAATCGTTCCAAACGCTCCAGATGCCCATTTAACACACCGCCCTCTTCCACTGTAAGAAATGCGGAAACAAACCCTTTCTTTTCATTTTCTACCAGTTCTTGATACGAGCCTGCGTAAGAAATGTCCTCTTTCCAAACTTCCATCTGATGTTCAAAATAATCAATCATCTCTTGCACATGAAGATACGCGTCTTCGTATCCATTTCCTTTGTGATAATCTTCAAGATAAGTAAAGCAGGCAAAAAACTGCGCAACCGTTCCGGCTTTCTTCATGTCCGGAATCGTTACTGCACAACCGCTTTTGTACAAATCCCCCTTTCTGTCAAGATCCATTAATTTCCACAATGTATCACAATGAAGATCAATAAATTTCATATTTTTGCTCCTTCTTACATAACTTTTTATCATTATATACTTTAATATTTAAGTATACACTTTAATATGTGTGAAAGAAAGGATTTCTTATGAAACCAGTCATCGGCATTTTATACTGTGGTTTTCTCACTCAAGGTTTCGATCGTCAAAGTATTTATGTAACCGCTTCCTATCTGTCAGCTATAGAGGCTTCCGGCGGTCTCCCCGTGATAATCCCTTACATTTCCAGTACATATGATATAGCAAGCTATACAAAACTTTGCGACGGTTTCCTATTTTGCGGGGGAGATGATATCACCCCCATCTTATTTCATGAAGAACTTTGCACCGACCGTGGGCACACCGATCAGAAAACAGATTCCTTTCATTTATCCTTTATGAAAGAAGCGCTCCGGTCACGCCTTCCCATCTTTGGTATCTGCCGCGGTATGCAAGTACTAAATCTAGCGCTTGGAGGTACTATTTATCAAGACATCTCCCTCCGGCCACAGCCTTCTTTAAACCATATGCAATTATCAGAAAACCGCAGCGATCTCTGCCACAAAATTTCTGTTTCAAACAATAGCTTGCTATTCAATTTTCTCGGAAATAATCACCTTGTAAATAGTTTTCATCACCAAGCCATCAAGAAATTAGGCAAAGACCTTTTTCTATCTGCGATCTCTGCCGACGGAATAGCAGAAGCAATAGAATATCCAAAACTTCCCTTCGTTGTCGGCGTGCAATGGCATCCGGAATGTTTGTTGGAGGACGAGTCTATGTTTGAACTCTTCCGCCATTTTATCAAGGAATCTGCCCGTGCAAAAACAATAAATATTCCATAAATTGCCAATGCGGAAACTGCCACATAGTTTCTGCATTATCCACACATACTAATGCGGAGAAAATAATCCAAAGGAGGAAAATGATATGTCTGAAATCTCTGTATTAGACCTACAAAATTTACGCCATTTAATTGGAGGATATGACACAGCGCACTGTAAAATGACCGATTACGCAAGTCAGGCAAAAGATCCGGAAATCAAAAAACTGTTTCAGGATGCCGCTGACAGTGCAATGAAAAACAAACAGGATTTAATGAAATTCTTATAGGAGGATGAACACATGTTAGATGAAAAAACAATGGTATCAGACGCTTTAACCGGCGTAAACGGTGAACTTGTACGTTATGGTGAAATGATTCCCCAGACAGAAAACAAAGAATTAAAACAATGTCTGAAGCAGATCCGCAACCAGTGCGAAATGTCTCAGGAAAAACTCTATCAGGTTGCCAGAGAAAAAAGCTATTATGTTCCGGCAGCTAAAGCATCACAGCAGGAAATCAATCACGTAAAATCTGTACTGACCGGATTATCTATGAAATAACCCAAATCGGGGACGGAAGTTCTTTGAAAAACTCCCGTCCCCGATTGTCATTTACTTTGTCTTAATTTTCCCATTTTCCACATTTGGATTTATAAATTTTTCTTTTGCATATTCCCACAACACTTCTGATCCTTCTGCTGTGCGCTCATTTCGCTTCATGATCTGACTTAACTGTACTGCATGCTCTACCCATGCTTTCCCGTCTGTAGCCGCATTCAGCATCATAGGCTGTAAATTATCCATCGTGCGGGCAAACTTGGCTTCCTTTGTTTCTCTTGCCTCAAATTCTTCCCAAAGCTTGCGAAATCTTTTCCCTTGATCTTCCGGAAGCATGCCGAAGAGCCGATCTGCAGCCTTTACTTCTCGCTCCCGCTGCGTCTTCTTTGCCTCTTCGTCATAGGCGTAAGTATCTCCTGCGTCTATTTCTACGATATCGTGAATAAGAAGCATAGTCACCGTTTTCAATACGTCAATCTCTTCTTTTGCATACTCACTTAAAAGGATGGTCATAATCGCCATATGCCATGCATGTTCCGCATCATTTTCTTTGCGGACGCCATCCGATAAATAGGTCTGGCGCCCGATAAACTTCTCCTTGTCTATTTCACATATAAAGTCAAACTGCTGATCTAACCGTTGTAACTCCTCCTGTTTTCTATGTTCCATTATGCGCTCCTTTCAAATTGCGAATTGTAAAGTTCTGCATAAAAGCCATTTTTCTGAAGTAATTCTTCGTGATTTCCCTGCTCGATGATGTCTCCGTCTTTCATAACAAGAATTAAGTCTGCATCGCGGATCGTGGACAGACGGTGCGCAATAATAAAGCTTGTGCGTCCCTTCATCAAGTTATCCATCGCCTTTTGAATCCGTACTTCGGTACGCGTATCTACAGAGCTGGTTGCCTCGTCTAAGATCATGATCGGCGGATCAGCCAAAATCGCTCTTGCAATTGTAAGAAGCTGTTTCTGTCCTTGAGACACATTACTTGCTTCTTCATTTAACTCCATATTGTAACCGTTTGGTAACGTCTGTACAAATCGATGTACGTAAGCCGCATTCGCCGCCGCAACAACCTCTTCATGTGTGGCGTCCAATTTGCCATAGCGTATATTATCTTCAATACTCCCTTTAAATAGCCATGTGTCCTGCAAAACCATTCCGAACATTTCACGGAGCTCGCTTCGGTTAAATTCGCGAATATCATGGCCGTCAATCTTAATGCTTCCGTTATTCACATCATAGAAACGCATCAACAACTTCACCATCGTTGTTTTTCCTGCACCGGTCGGTCCTACAATGGCAATCTTCTGCCCCGATTTTATCTTCGCACTAAAATCATTGATGATAATGTGATCCGGATGGTATCCAAAATGCACATGATCAAATTCAACATTTCCTTTTAATCCATCGATATGAACCGGATTCTCCACGGTCTGATCTTCCTCTTCTTCCTCAAGGAATTCAAAGACACGCTCTGACGCTGCCGCTGTGGACTGAAGCATATTTGCCACCTGCGCCACCTGCTGAATCGGCTGTGTAAAGTTTCTTACATATTGGATGAAAGACTGGATATCCCCGACTTCGATCGTTTTCTTCATAGCCAGATATCCGCCCATAATTACGACAGCCACATAGCCAAGGTTTCCGACAAACTGCATGATCGGCATCATCATTCCCGACAGGAACTGAGATTTCCATGCAGACTGATATAAAATTTCATTATCACGCTCAAAAGTACGGATCACATCTTCTTCTTTGTTAAATGCTTTTACGATATTATGCCCGCCATACACTTCTTCCACTTGCCCATTTACATGTCCAAGATATTCCTGCTGACTTTTGAAATACCGTTGTGAATGTTTCACGATCACAGAAATCAATCCCACAGAAAGTGGCAAAATCAATAATGTCACAAGTGTCATCATAGGGCTGATACTAAGCATCATAACAAGTACACCGATCAACATGGTCACAGATGTGATCAACTGAGTCACACTCTGGTTCAAGCTCATGCTTAGTGTATCCACATCATTTGTAATACGAGAAAGTACTTCGCCATGTGTCATTTTATCAAAATAATTCATTGGCATACGGTTGATCTTCTCGGAAATCTCTTTTCGCATCCGATAAGTTAATTTCTGTGATACACCTGTCATAATGTAACCTTGAATGAAAGAAAAGGCTGCACTCAGCAAATATAGCCCCAACAACAACGACAGGATTTTCCCAATCGCAGTAAAATCAATTCCTGCCCCTCCGGAAATCTTTCCCACCAATCCGTTAAAAATCTCCGTGGTTGCTTTTCCTAAAATCTTCGGTCCTACAATATTAAAAATGGTACTTCCAATGGCAAAGATTATAACAAATGCGATTGCAATCTTATAATTTCCAAGATATACCATCAGCTTTTTCATCGTTCCTTTGAAATCTTTTGCCCGCTCTGTGGACATTGGACCATGCCCATGTCCTCCATGTCCTCTTCCTGCCATCTTAGCCCACCTCCTTCATGTCTGCTTCTAATTCCTTCTCAGACAACTGAGAAGCGGCAATCTGGTAATATGCTTCACAATTTTTCAATAGTTCTTTATGGGTACCGATACCTGCAACTTTTCCATCATCCAGTACAATAATCTGTTCCGCATGAAGAATCGTACTGATCCGCTGTGCCACAATTATTACCGTACTGTCTTTCGTCTTTTGTTTCAATGCCTGTCGAAGCGTTACATCTGTCTTATAGTCAAGGGCAGAAAAACTATCGTCAAAGATATAAATATCCGGATGCTTGGCAATGGCTCTCGCAATCGAAAGTCTCTGCTTCTGCCCGCCGGATACATTGGAACCGCCCTGTGCGATCGGGCTGTGATATTTCTTTTTCTTATGAGAAATAAATTCTTCCGCCTGTGCAATTTGAGCTGCTTCCTCCATTTCCGCTTCACTTCCATCCGGATTGCCGTATAAAATATTCGATGCGATATCTCCGGAGAAAAGCACTCCCTTCTGCGGCACATAGCCAAGCCGATCCCTAAGATCATGTTGAGATACTTCTCTGATATCTTTTCCGTCAATCGTAATCTTACCTTCCGTCACATCATAAAACCGCGGAATCAGATTCACAAGCGTTGACTTTCCACTTCCTGTACTTCCAATAAATGCAGTCGTCTGCCCTGTCTTTGCCGTGAAAGTAATATCGTGGAGCACATCTTCTTCTGCGCCCGGATATCGAAACGATACATGGTCGAAAGAAACTTCTCCCTTTCCTTCCTTTTCAAATGTATCCGGTTCTTTTGGATCATGTATCAGCGTATCACTGGTCAATACTTCATCCACACGTGTAGCTGACACCGCCGCTCTCGGCAGCATGACAGAGATCATACAGATCATAAGGAAAGACATGATAATCTGCATGGTATACTGAATAAATGCCATCATATCTCCAACCTGCATTGCACCATCATTAATACTATGACCTCCAACCCAGATAATAAGAATTGAAATTGCATTCATCACGAGCATCATAAGAGGCATCATGAAAGTCATTGCACGATTGACGAATAAATTCGTTTTTGTTAAAGCTTTGTTTGCTTCATCAAACCTCTCTTCTTCATGCTTCTCGGTACTGAAAGCCCGAATAACCGGAAGTCCGGTTAAAATCTCTCTGCTCACAAGATTCAGACGATCCACTTGATTCTGAACAATCTTGAACTTCGGCATCACAATCAAGAATAACACTACAACAACCATAACAATAATTCCGACTGCAAGGGCAATGATCCAAGACATATCTACGTTCGTATGGAACACTTGATAAATACCACCAAGGGCAAGAATCGGAGCATACAGCACCATTCGCAGAATTATTACAGTAAGAAGCTGAATCTGCTGGATATCATTGGTACTCCTTGTGATCAGTGATGCTGTGGAGAACTTATCAAATTCTCCATTAGAAAATCCTACAACTTTGCGGAAAACATCTCTTCTAAGTCCTCTTCCCACACTGGCACCGACTCTGGATGCAAGAAGCCCTACAAGGACACTGGCCGCCATACAGAGACCTGCAAGCGCAAGCATCTTCCCGCCTGTATTCAGAATATAATGAGTTTCTATCGCATCTGTATCAATTCCAATCTTTTCATAAAGCTGTTTGATATAAACCGGCGCGGACTGTTCCAACATCATATCCGGAACATCATCCAGTTGTTTATATATTTCTTTCAGCATCTCATCCTTCTGTTCCGGTTGCATGGGCTGCTGAAGGTTCATTTTAAGTTTACCTGCCATCTCACTGTCAAGAGTTGATCCTGCTGCCAAAAGCATTGGTTTTGCGAGCAGCTCTTCAAGATTCTCTAATTCTTCTTTATCATCTTTCACAGAATCTTTTAACGAAAATACCTTCCCGTTGTAATCATAATCACCCTTGCTTTCCTCATACGCATCTTGTATCTCTTCTTGCTTATCAGACGGCGCAAGCATCATAAGACTGCCCAAATCTTCTTCAGAAATCTCTTCCGGAACCTTTTCATCAATTCCACTTTGCTGGATTCCTACATTTACAATATCAGAAGTATATGCCGGCAGAGATAAATCGCAGTAAGCCTGCACGATCAACACACAGATAATCGCTGTCACTGCTCCGGCATACGGCTTCAAAAATTTTAATAATTTTGTCATATTCTGTCGTTCCTTTCTAGATCATTAAATTGTTTCTTGCTTCTAACAACAATCTGCGAAATAAAAGCCTTTCTTCTTGTGACATTCCTCTATAAACCAGCTCTTCCATCCCATCCATTGACCTGTGGATTTCTTCAATGCAATCTTTCCCCTTCTTGGAAAGACAGATTCGAACCACTCTTTGATCTTCTTCATCCGGCTCCCTTACAATAAATCCTTGCTCTTCCAGCTTTCTAAGTGCTACGGTCATAGACGGAGGCGTCACCCCAATCTTAGATGCAAGTTCCTTCTGAGACAGCTTTCCTTTACATTCCAATATAAATAAAATGCCAACTTGATTCGGCTTTAATTCAAATGAAGTCATTTCCTTCATTGCTCGGTATTTCCCCAGATGTACGATTTGATGCATGAGCATAAAAACCGGCACATCGTGATCATTCTTCATGTCGCACCTCCTTTAATTAATTAGATGTCTAACAATTATATTAGTTGTATTTACCAATAGTGTCAACGTTTTTATACTTTTTTAACATTTTATATGGGCACTTTATCATATAAATAATTAATCATTTAACTATATTTCGACAAAAAAAGAAGGATGCGCTCTATGTCATCCTTCCTTGTATCGTTCTATATTTTATAAAGTGTCTGAGTCTAAAATAATGGTAAATGGTCCATCATTTACGAGGCTTACTTTCATATCTGCGCCAAACTGACCTCTCTCAACAACTTCCACCTGTTCCTTACACTTTGCAATAATGTATTCATACATATCGTTTGCCCTATCCGGCGCACCGGCTTCTATAAAGCTTGGGCGATTTCCTTTTTTACAATTCGCATATAATGTGAACTGGGAAATCAAAAGAAGTTCACCTCCTACGCTATCTAAAGACAAATTTGTCTTTCCCTGCTCATCCTCAAAAATACGAAGTCCTAACATTTTCTTTACCATCTTATCGGCAATCTCTTTCGTATCCGAATCACTGACACCGATCAGCACCATAAAACCTTTGCCGATCTTTCCCAGTGTCTCCCCGTCTACTTTCACTTCACTTTCAGACACTCTCTGAATTACAAATCTCATAATCCTATCTCCTTTTAACTTTCTTTAATAATGTAATCGTTTCTTTACGCCTCACTTACATTTCCCTTTACCGCTTTACCTGCTTCTGATTTCTTCTCAGGAAGCTGTGCCAGAATTACCGCTGCAAACATTAAAACACAGCCTGCACTCTCTCTTGCAGACAACTGTTCTCCAAGTATCAGCCAGCCTGCCAGTACCGCAAAACAAGATTCCATACTTAAGATTAGAGAAGCAATAGCCGGGTTCATATTTTTCTGCGCTACAATCTGTAATGTATATCCAACTCCACTGGAAAATACACCCGCGTAGAGAATCGGGAACCAGCCCGCAAGCACGCCTTCCAAGCTCGGTGTTTCCAGTAAAAACATAGGAATCAAGGACACCACACCACATACTAAAAATTGAATACAGGACATTTTCACCCCATCCACTTTTGGCGAAAAATGATCGATCACCAAAATGTGAAGAGAAAATACAAGCGCTCCAAACAATACATATAAATCGCCCTTTCCAATGGAAAGGCTCTCAGTAATACATAAGAAATAAAGACCGATCAGCGCAATTCCTACTGCCACCCAAACTTTCCAGCCAATTTTCTTATGTAAGAAAACACCAAGAAGCGGTACAATCACAATATAACAAGATGTAATAAACCCTGCTTTTCCTGCTGTCGTATACATCAACCCAATCTGCTGCAAGCTGCCCGCAGTGAACAACAAAAGTCCACATGCAATTCCTCCCACAATAAGGTCCTTCTTAGTCCCCGGAACTATCTCCGCACTTTCATTTTTATCATTCATTTTCTTAAATAACGCAATACATGGTAATAAAGCTGCTGCTCCGATCAGATTACGGATACCATTAAATGTAAAAGGCCCCATAAAATCCATTCCGCTACTTTGTGCTACAAACGCTGTTCCCCATATAAAAGCTGTCAATATCAACAGCATCGCATTCTTTGGTCTCATTCCTTTTCCTCCAAGTCTTCTTTTCATTCCTTTGCAGTGTCAAAGTCTATCAACACTACAGTCAATAATTGTATCATACTTTTACAAGAAAGTGTATCCCAAATGTCATTTACATTTCTTGCTTTTTCCCATTCAATTTGTTACTGTATAAATAGGAAAAACAAAAAACAGGAGGGGTTTGTATGCTGACAGAAACGTTATTAAAACAGCCCGGATTCCTGTACAAAATCGGACAGAAACATTATTATCTTGGAAAATGGATCTGCAAAGAATGTACCGAATCTGACGCTTCAGACTGTGTGATGATGTATCACATGTGCAGAAATAACCACGAAGAGCCTGACACAAATATGTATTTCCAGAAGCTCCGTGCATTTAGCGACTTCGCACTGGAGGTTCCGTGTAATCCGGCTAAAACAAAAGAAGACCTCACCGCACTGGTAGATGGTCTCTCTACCGAAGATCTTGCAAAGCTTCAAGAACAGGTTTCATTCTTTGAAGAAGATCTTGTAAAATATTGTGGATAATATTAGAAAAAAGAAACTTCGAAACTATTTTATTTCGAAGTTCCTTTTTTTCTGTCTTATTTCTTCTATTATCCATATTCTATCCAACACTTCTATCTTCATAAGCCCATGGTTAATCGCCTATTTTATCCTCGCAAGCCTGCAATCAACCGCTTCGGATACAACAAAAGATCCAGCCCATCTTCCGTACTGTTGACACACAGATCCGCTGTTTTTAGCAGTCCGCTGTACGCGCCTTCCCGATCTATAATTCCAATAGACAGCGCCGCATTTTCGAACATGCGCACATCATTTCGTCCATTTCCCATACATGCACACACCTCTCCACCGATTTCATCAAGCACCGCCCGCTTCGCATCCATTGCGCTCCCAACCGGAAATGTATGCACCTTAAGATCAAGCCCTTCACACTGTGCTCTTGCTGTTCTGTGAGTATCCGCTGTCAATACATAGATAGAAAGCTCCTTGGAAAGTTTCTGTAGCCGCTCTCTTACTGCCGAACGAATGACTCCATCCTCCGCAATCGTTCCGTTGTAATCCAATAGCAACGTAGTAATCTGTAACTTTTTATATCCCGGAATATCAATGATCATTGCTGATTCTCCTTTTATTCTTTATATCTCGCCCTGTTCTTTTAAATATTCAAAGAACGCTTCGCATCCCTCTACAATATCGGCATAGGTAACGTCAAAATTTCCTGTATACCAAGGATCTGCAATCGCTCTTGGTTCATCCGAAAATTCCAGCAACATATGAATCTTCCCTTCCGGATCATCGCCTGCAATGCGCTTCATATTGCGGATATTCCACTCATCCATACCAATGAGGTAATCATATTCCTTATAATCATTCTTCATCATCTGACGCGCACGGTGCGGCAAGACAGGGATTCCAACCTCGCGCATTTTATTGACAGTTCCATAATGCGGACCATTGCCGATTTCCTCGCGGCTGGTAGCCGCGGAATCAATGTGAAACTTTGCGGCAAGGCCGCGGGTATTTACCATGTGCTGGAAAATAAATTGAGCCATGGTGGAACGGCAGATATTGCCGTGGCAAACGAAAAGTACTTTAATCATTATATTTTTCCTCCTGAAATGCCTCGTTTTGCCCTATTTTACGCACTTTTTTGAATTTCTTCAAGAGTTACAGTTTTCCGGAAACTGTAGTGAAAGTGGCAAAATACGGCAGTTCGAGACCAAGTGTAGTAGTCTGTAGTAGTCAATTGGTAGTCAGTTTAGGGGGTGCAGACTACCGGGATTTTTGAACCTTTTAACGATTCCTCCCTTTAAGGGGGTGCATTTTCAAAAGTAATCGTTACAAGGTTTTTTCCAGTATACCACGCCGCAGCCATTTCTTACAAGACTGCATAGAGAAAGGCCGCATACCAAAATTGATACACGACCCTGTAATTAAAGTTTGTATGTTGGAACGCAAAATGCACAGTATATAGTAGCCTATTCGATTTATTCTAAGATACTATCATAGTCATCTTCATCAGTATCGATTGTGCAATCACAATTAGAACATTCCCAACAGCCATCCCAATACATAATACATCCACAATCAGGGCAATCCTTGATCTTTGTTCCACTCATGCCATCTTCCAACTCACCAGAACAATATGGACAACTGCAGTATTCCGATTCATCATATACTTTGTCGCAATATGGACACATCTGCATAATTAATACCTCCCTTCAAATTATTGAGCATCATCAAATTCAATTATATTTTCATTTTCAAAATTCTCCAGGACATCGTTCAACTCCTTTTTTAAGAATTTTTCTGCTTCAACCGCTTCCTGCTTTGTAAGCTGTTTTTCTGCTTTTTTGTTACCAACCCACGATTTAATTTTCTGATATCCTATTACTCCAATAGTTCCCATACCAGCACCAGCTAACAATAAAGGTAAAACTAATTTATTCTTCGTGTCAGAAACTCCGCTACTATATGCAGCCTTTTTAATACTATTAATCCATGCATCTGGACCACCAGCCTCAGACGCTTTCTTTGCCATTTGCGCGTAATCCCAATTCTTCGCCATTGTTATACCTCCTATTTTCTGTGCAATACTGTAATGCATCATTACTACCACTAATCACTCATGTCATTCCGCTTATTTAATCTGGTCTGCCGTATCGTAATTCTGTTTCAACTAATTCATCATGGCTCTTATATCCACCAAATACAGAAACAGCCTCTGCTATAAATTCGCAATCATCTTTGCTGTAGTCATTTGCTTTTAGTCTTGCCACATCGCCAGCTAGATAGCTTGACGAATAAAACCTTGCAAATTGTCTAATTGTCATTTTCTCATTCATGTCATATGCAATACCTAAAGCATTCTGGTTTTCGTAAATGAGCTTAACCATGAATTGAATATCAGGATGTCCTGCTCCTAATTCCTTCCGTTTGCAAATAGCCTTAGGAAGTACATATTCCACAAGAAGTACATCAATATCAATATTCTTTATTTTTTCAATAACAGAAAACATACGCCCCAAATCACTATTTTCCCATTCTTCAGGTGGTTTATCTAACATGGTTTCAGCTAAATTTGCATAAAATTCTTCTTGCGGGTCATTCAAAATATTCCACTTCTCAATAGCATTGTTTTGAAAGTCCTCACATCGTACTTTGCCCATCTCTTTAGGTCTTGAAGGAAATCGTCCGGTCAGTTTAATTGCTCTAGCGTAGCCGAGATGTCGTTCTAATTTCTTTTTTTCTGCTTCTAATTGCGATACCTTTTTAGCTATAGAATCATCAAAATCATATTCTTCATCCCTAACCATATTGACAATCTCCTTGATCGTATATCCCATGCCTTGCAATATTCTTATAGTACAAATACGATCTATATCATCATCATCGTAGTCTCTGTATTGACTATCTTTATTTTTAGGCATAAGACCAGCTTTTTCAAATCCCCGAAGTGCTTTTCTGGTTACTCCCAGATTATCTTCAACCCACTTCACTTTGTACCCCAAGTATATCACCTCCCGTTGTGAACAGTATACAACATTGTCCCTAGGGCAAAGCAATACTTTTTTTAATTTTAATAAAAACATTTTAACGTACAAGTTTCGTAAATACCGACATAAAATTATGATTTACTAAATCCCAATAATACGCTTTCTAATCTCATCAACAAAAAATCCCAGGCAAGACACTTTTGACTTTACCTGGGAATCCCTCTGTTTCTCTATACTACTTTAAACATATTCTGCCTCATCGGCTTCCTACCTTCTGTCTTATCAACTTCTTTTCTCGCCTGCTCCAGTTCCTCCATGCGGATCATCTCATTCTTCGCATCGTCCAAACCAAGATGCGTATAAGTATTCATCGTCACCCCGATATCTGAATGCCCCATCAGGTACTGCAGCGTCTTTGGATTCATACCAGCCTTCGCTTGGTTACTACAATAGGTATGTCTGCAAATGTGTGGATGTGTCAAGTATAGGACAAAAAAAATTTTATTTTTTTCTGCCGAAGACT
>OLNI01000094.1_pt1 | contig 89966 bp, 73 predicted proteins | sample 1672921 | NCBI WGS metagenome assembly OLNI01 (sample SAMEA3136737, study PRJEB25190) | human gut metagenome | biome: human gut; feature: human-associated habitat; material: faeces | place: Austria | collected 2013 | reverse complement strand
AAGGCAAGGCTGCCGCATTCACCTGACGACCACAGAATATCAACTATTCATTACGTTACTCGACCATTCCGGGCACATCTGCTCCCGAAACTTTCTTCTGGCATCTGCATGGAATATCACAGTGCCGATTCAGACGCGGACGGTCGATGTGCATATTGCAAAGTTACGGAAAAAACTTGATTTGGGCCCGGATGATTTGAAAACCGTAATGGGACGTGGGTATGCGCTTTCTATGCACGAAAGCTGTAGAGCCAATCGCTCATTATGAACGTCTCATTATAACAAAAAGGGAGCGCATTGCATCTATACAGCTGTCGTTGATCCGCATGTCCAGATGCAAATGTTTTCCCGTGGCACATCCTGTGTGGCCGACGTAGACAATGCTCCGCCTGTATTACACCTGCTGAACGGCGGTGATGCAGCCGCCGTAACAATGTGTATACCTAAATCGTTCAACACTTAACACAAAAATATTTTCGATTTCGGTTTACATTTGCAGATGATTTTTCTCTTTTTCCTTTCAAAGGGGGAAGAAGAGAATGAAATCATCTCTTTATACTTGCATTCAAGATATTCAAAATGGTGACCGTGAGCAGGCACTCGCTCTTTTGGAGAAATTTTCTCCTCTGCTCAAGAAATATGCATTCTTCATGCAATCAGAGGATGCGTTGCCGGATTTTCAATGTTTCTTACCTGCGTTTTCCAAGAATTTACAACTCGACAAGTTGACCATGAGCACAGATGGTGCTATTATTAGCTATATCAACAAGGCAATATATCATCATTATATCGCACTTTCTAAGGAGAAGTGCCATCAGCTTCCCACTGTTTCGATTGAAAGCCAAACGGACTATGATCCTTTGCAGTTTGACACTGCATTCAGCGAATCCGATACATACAATAATCTCTTGCTGCTTGATCTTAAACGTGCGCTAAGTACCGAAGAGTATCATGTCATTTATGACCATTACTTCCGTCAATATAGCATCCAAGAAATCGCCACAAGCGACAATAAGTCTCGACAGGCCGTAAACAAATGTAAAAAGACCGCACTGGAGAAGTTACGTCATTATTGGGAAATCAAGCAATAATTATTAAGTATCATCACCCTTTATTTAGTTTTCCATCAGGCTGGATGGCCCTCTACTGCAAGAAGTTCACTTAAGGATAGAAGCGGATAATTGACGTTCGGGCAATCTTTTGCTGGCCCGATTCCAGCCACCAGAAAGCCCCCATTGAGGGCGGCTTTCACACCTGCCTCTGCATCTTCAACGACAAGGCAATCACTTGGCTTCTGGTGCAGCTTTTCTGCCGCCAGCAAAAAGACCTCCGGATCCGGTTTTGAATGTGAAATTTGATTTCCATCTACAATAGCATCAAAGAATTTTCCAATTCCAAGTTTTTCTACAATAAGCGGTGTATTCTTACTTGAAGATCCGATAGCCATCGGAATATGGACGGCATGTAGCTTTTCCAGAACTGTCCATGCACCATCTGCCAAATCCTTTGAAGTTATATTTTGTAGCAGTTCTCTGTAAATATTGTTTTTCTTTTCCGCAAGCAGAAATTTTTCCTGCTCGCTATAACAGACTGGTGAATTGCGCAGGATTAGTTTGAGACTCTCCATCCGCGAAACGCCTCGCAGCTGGTTATTGACTTCTCTATTAAAAGGAATATGCAATTCATCAGCTATGGCTTTCCATGCCATATAGTGATATTCATCTGTATGGCACAGAACACCATCTAAATCGAAAATAATAGCGTTCATAGGCAAATCCTTTTGACTGCAAATAAACAGCCTCTTGCTGTGTGCCAAAGCCTCTTGCGGTCAGCAAAAATGGTGAATTTGAACGGTTTCTGCTCCAGTTCCTTCCACGCGGACCTTTTCGTTTTTCCACTCGCAGGTAAGAACCGACTTGTTTGTGGTGAAAGTACTTTTGCCTGCCATTCCAGCGACAAGCAGAATCAGTTTAGAATTAAGATTCTGAGAAACTGGATTGCCAAGTGAATCCATGCCATCAGCATGCAGAGAAACTGCATAGCCGCCGCGGATAAAAACAGGGAATTTCATATCTGCCGTCGTAGAAATTGTCTGGCAGCCATGATAGCATTTCCCCGTAAAAAAGGCATACCATTCGCCCTCCGGCAGGTAGACTTCTCTTTCGGTCTGATTTTCTTCCAGCAGCGGTGCAACAAGGATAGCATCCCCCAGAAGGAATTCGTCCTCAACTTGGCGAGCGGCTTTGTCCCGCGGCCATTCGTACACCAGCGGACGCATCATTGGGACTTTCTCTGCTGCGCACCTGAATGCAGTGGCCATCAAATAGGGCTGCAAATTCATTCTGAGCCAATGCCAAAAACGCATCTCTGTCACGAATTCAGGAGAATTATAGACTGCTGCCATATTCCACGGGCTGCGTTCATTGTTTCCCTCGCCGCCAGGCATCAATTCTTTGAACTGACCGCCATCGGGTTCAGAATGCCATTGCATAATTGGCGTAAAACACGCCAGCATCGTTGCACGGCGATAGAGATCCAACGTCGGAAGCGGCCCTGCAAACCCGGCAAGATCAAATCCCCAGAACAGAATGCCGCTTAAAGCTGCACTAAGCCCTGCGGAAAGGACATGCCGCAGTTCATCATTTGTGGACTGCTGATCCCCGCCCCAATGGCACGGTGTTGTGTGCTGTCCCATGTAGCCTGCACGGCTGAAAAGAACATGATTATCGCCAAGAAATTTGGTATATGCCTTCGTGTATTGCTGCGGATAGCAGTTGCGGCTTTCCTTGCCCGTACTGCCGTCATAAAAGGAAACTGCATCTGTGCAAACAAATTCGCCGCCATCGGTTTTGAATCCATCTACGCCCATGTCAAGCAGGTACTGTCTTTTCCCGAACCATGTTTTGCAAGTTTCAGGATTTGTAAAATCAGGGATCATCGAGCCGGGAAACCAATGCCCTTCTGGAATCTTATAGGGTGTCCCATCCAAGTTATGAATACACAGGGAGCGTTTTACTGCATCCTCCCGATCCAAATCATTCTGATGATTTCTGATTTCATCATCGCCTTGCTGCTTATACACCGGGACCTGCCAGAGCACCAGATGAAGTCCTGCCTTATGCAGCTTTTCAATCATTCCTTGTGGGTTCGGCCAATAGGCGCTTTCCGAATAGTCAAAGTCACCTACTGCAAAAGGCCCCCCGTTCGGCTTTTCCTTATATTTGGCACCATTAAAAATGTAAAAGGTTGCTTCATCGCTCCATGCTTCAAGAACCAGCACGGTAGCCGGGAATTGATACTTCTTCAGAAGTTCAATCTGCTTTTCCGTTTCCTTTTGCGAGTTCCAATGGTTTGCAGAGATCCACGGCCCGAAGACCCAGTCAGGCGGAAGAATCGCAGGCCCGGACAAAGACATATACTCAGAAATTAGTTTTTCTGGCGTTCCTGCGTTGAATATAAACTTACAATTGCCGGGCGCATGAACCGTTATGACGTTTTTCTGTGTGAAATCGAATATCAATGTGCCACCAGACAGTGTACAGAAAGAGAATCCTGTATCCGTGAAAAAGAACGGTGAGGGACAATAGCTTTTATCCCCTTGATTACAGAACTTTTCTTCCACCTCGATTTTCACGATGCGGTCATTCTGGTTGAGTCCATTATACCGTTCACCCATTCCATAAACTGCTGAATACGCAAGACTCATGGTGAGCAGTTTTGTCTGTTCATTCCAGCATATAGAAGCCACCTGACCGTCTACTGGTATGTTCAGATTGGCAATGTTCTTATTAGGCTCCCACTCAATCATATACTTTTATCCTTTCACGCCGCCAACCGTAAGGCCTTCTTTGAAATACTTCTGCGCAAAAATATAAACGATCAGAATCGGAATAATCGAAATCAGTGCGCCAGCCATTGTCAGGTTGTACTGATTCTTGTACTGGCCGGATAATGTGCTCAACAGCAGCGGAAGCGTAAATTTGCTTCTTTCGCTCAGCAAAACCAACGGCAGCAGGTAATCATTCCACATGTCCATAAATGCAAGGATTGCCAGCGTTGCCATAGCGCTGCCGCTCATGGGCAGTATGATTTTGAAAAAAATGCGCCACATGCTCGCGCCATCAATAACAGCAGCTTCAATATAGGCATCGTTGATCGTCATCATTTTCTGCCGCATCATAAAAATGGCAAAGGCATTAAACAGCTGCAACAGCATAAACGCATTTAAGCTATTGGTAAGGTGCATATTCGTCATGATAATGAACAGTGGAATAAAAGTGATCTGCGACGGAATCATCAGCGCCGTAACATAAATGCCAAAGACCGCATTACGTCCCTTGAACGGAATTTTTGTCAGTGCAAATGCAGCCATCGCGGCACACAGAAGCCGCACTGCCGTGCAAAGAACAGACACGTAAAAGCTGTTGAAGATAGAGCCCACAAATTCCGGCATAGCAAAAAGTTTTTTGTATGCATCAAGTGTCGGTTCTTTTGGGATCCACTCCACGGGAATGCTCATAATAGCGCCGCGGCCTTTTAAGCTGGTGATAATCATCCAATAAAACGGGATGCAGACAATTATGGCCATCAACAATCCCAGTACATAAAATGCCACTTTTCCAATGATTCGTCTTTGTTTCAGCCCTGTCAAAGAAGATGTTTTAGCGTTAGTCATCGTAGTTCACCCACTTGTTCTGAAGTTTCATCTGAACCATTGTCAGAAGCAGCAAAATCGCAAACAGAATCCAGCTATATGCGGCAGCCGTACCCATTTCATAGTAACGGAAGCCGCACTTATAAATGCGTTCAACCATCACCATTGTCGAGCCAAGCGGGCCACCATCGGGGGTCATGATCATAATCTGCGTAAACAGCTGGAAGGAGTTAATCAAGCTGATAATCAAGACAAAGAAAAGCGTCGGAGTCAGTAAGGGCAATGTAATTCTTGTAAACTGTTTGATTTTGCCGGCACCGTCGATTGCCGCCGCATCGTAGTATTCCTGATTGATTCCCTGAAGGCCAGACATCAGCATAAGGCCAAAGTACCCCATATCCTTCCAGACCGAGGCAAGAACGATTGCGGGCATTGCCCACTTTGAGCTTTGAAGCCACGAGGGCCCCTCAATTCCGAACAAGGCCAGAATATTGTTAATAGCACCATACTCAGGACTAAGAACCCATTTCCAAATCAATGCGCCCGCAACCCATGAGGTGATAACCGGGATATAGTAAAGAACGCGAAAAATTCCAACACCCTTTACATGACTGTTCAAAATGAGCGCCACAATCATGGAGGCAATAAGCATCAAAGGAATGTAGAGGATCACAAATTCCAGCGTGTTTCCAATCACCTGATAAAACTCTTTTGATGTGAGAATTTCCTTATAGTTCTCGATCCCTACGTAGAATCGATCCATGAATCCGCTAAAATCACTGAACAATGTCAGTTCGCTCAATCCATCCCAACTGGTCAGGCTGACAAAAATTTGCATAATCATTGGGATGATACTGAACACAACAAAACCAGCTAAACTTGGAAGCAAAAATGGTAATGCTGTTTTCCAGCTTGCCAATCGGGAATTTTTCATATTCTATAAACCCTCCGATAAAAATACGGGGACAGGCTCCCGCCTGCCCCCGTCAAATGATTTACTTGGTCAAATCGATTTTCTGTTCGCACTCGGCCTGCATATCCTTCAGCGCCTGCTCCGGGGTGACAGTGCCGGCGGCCGCAGCGCTCAAATGCTGACCAACGATGTCCTGCAGCTCTGCATACTGGGTGATAACAGGAGGAGTCACAAGGTAATCAAGGCTCTTAAAGACCGCTTCGCGATTTGCCGGAGGAGTCTTTTCTTTGTACTGAGCGATGATATCCTCGTCCTGAACCGGAGGCAGCTCCCAGCCTGCGTCCAGGCGGATCTGCGTTGCTTCACGGTTGGAGGAAATGTAGGTGATGAACTTAACGGCTTCATCAGCAACCTGAGAATCTTTGGAAACGACGTAACCGTTGGAGAAGAAGTGCGTAGCCTTCTGAGTGTGACCAGGTTCAACAACGATATCCCAATCGAAGTCGCAATTGCTCGTATATTCGGGGAATGCCCAAATACCCGTCACAATCATGCCAAGGCGGCCAGACTCAAACAGGTCCCAGTCACCCATGCCTGCCATCTGCTCCTCGGTGGGCATAACATTGGTTTTCTGCTGCATGTCAACCATGTACTGCAGCGTTTCAATGTTTTCCGGGGTATCCATCGTGAACTCCGTAAAGTCATCATTGAAAAGGCTGCCGCCGTTCTGCTTAACGGTCTTATAGAACTCGTTGAAGGAAATGGGATGATAATAGCCAAAGATATTATCACCCAGCGCACGGATTTTCTCCGCCGCAGCCATTGCATCCTCCCACTTCCAGTCATCCGTGGGATAGTCGATACCGGCCTGATCAAACAGATCCTTGTTGTAAATCAGCACAACATTCGAAAAGCTATCAGGAACGCCATACTGTGCGCCGTCAGCGCTGAACGCTTTCAGGGCCATATCGTTGTAGATAGAGGTGTCGATGCCGTCTTTGGTCAGGATGTCATCCAGCGGCATCAATGCGCCCTTCTTTGCGTAGGAGACGAAATTCTGGTAATCCAGTTCAAAAACATCGGGAGCCTGGCCGCCGGAAACCTTCGCCGTCATCTGCGTAAAGTAGTCGTCATAGCCATAGGTCTGCAGGTCGATGGTGACATTGGGGTTTTCTTTCATATAGTTGTCAACCATCTGCTGCAGATACTGCTCGTTGTCTCCGGACCCGGAGTACTGTGCAAACGTGATTGTCACAGGCTCATTAGAAGCCTCCGATGCTGCCGTGCTTTCCGTAGAAGCTGCATCAGAAGAGCTTGCCACGGTACTTGTAGACGAGGCTGCCGAACCGCAGGCACTGAGTGCAAGCATTGCGGCCATCGAGCATGCCATGTAAGAAATCGCCTTTTTCATTGTTTTTCCTCCTTGTATAAGTAGTGGAACACTTGATTTTTTGCTCTTCTTCGCTTACACTTATTATAGAAGAGCAATAAGACGCTCTTTGGATTTGGGCTGCACAGACTTTGGACGGTTGGTGCAGTCCTTTTTTATTCCTCCCCTCTCATATCTCGAACGGATTCCCGGCGAGAAAGGCTAACCGGAATAATAACCTCTCGCTTTGTCATATCCGCGTCTTGAATGTTATCTAAAAGCAGTTCAACTGCTTTTTCACCTTTTTGAGAAATTTCTTGGCGAACCGTTGTCAGCCCTGGTGTCAGGTATTTAGAAATTTCCAAATCGTCAAATCCAACGATAGAAATATCATTAGGAACCGAAACTCCCTGTTCGTAGAACCCCTTCATAGCTCCAATAGCTAAGATATCTGCGGTAGCAACTACTGCTGTGACATCCTTATTTTCATTGCACAGTTTACGTGCAAGCTCGATGCCACTATCGTAATCAACTTTGCCTTCGTAAACAAGCGTGGGATCATATGGGATTCCGGCTTCTTCCAGTGCCTGTTGATAGCCGCAGAGTCTTTTCTTTATGACACCGTTTTCTTTGATTTGACCGCAGAAAAAAGCAATTTTTTTATGCCCATATCCAATCACATGATTGGTAGCCAGATAACTTCCATAGGCATCATCAATTCGTATGCTATGGTAATAATGATCGTTACAGTAGCTGTCAATCAATACAATGGGGATTTGTGTTTTCTTCATTTGACGGTAAAAGTCATCCGGGTACATACCGATAACAATAATTCCGTCAAGGTTTCTCTCTTTAGCCAAAGTCAAGTAGCTTTCATTTACATCCGTGGCTGAAATAATCACATGATAGCCATGCTGTCTTGCGTGATACTCAATGCTGCCAACGATTTCACTGTAAAAATCATTTTGCAGCATCAGTTTGCTGCCGGGCTCGGTCTGTGGAATGACAATTCCAATCAGCTTTGAATCTCTACTGGACAGGCTTCGCGCACTGAGATCGGGAACATAATTCAAATCCCGAATCGCATCGTACACACGGGTCTTGGTCTGCTCGGAGATTGATTTCTTGTCATTCAAAACATAAGACACCGTAGCCGTACTGACTTGGGCACGCTCTGCCACATCTTTTAGTGTTGCGCGTCTTGCCATATCGACTCCACCAATCTTACGGATTTAGTTTAAGCGTTTAACTCTTTTCTCTGGCATTACAATACCACGCGGGCAGCAAAATGTCAACAGTTAATTAAATTAACCTGCTATTTACAAAAAAATATTGTTGACTATGCCGAACATTCCTGTTATATTGATGATAGCACCAAGGTTAACCGATTAATCTTATTTGTGTACTTATTTCACTTTATAAGGGGATTCACTATGGACAAGTATCTGCCAACCGGCAATGATTTCGTTTCTTTGCCCCGCATCAACGAACGAACGGGCGGGATAGAGGACATAACATTCCTATATATGGCCGCAAAAGGGCTTATAGATATTCGCGGGAGCGAATCCACACCTTTGATTCAGCCTTATGTTCATTTAGATGGCGTCGGTTCCCTCTCTCCGGCTCATCTTGCGTGGACCCGGCTTGATGATTGGCTGCCCCAGTCTACTGCACAGCTTGGCAGCCTTGAACTCAAAACCCTTTACGTGCCTCCTATTGATGAACGCGGTTTCGCAATTCAGATGACGGTTCATAACACTTCTGAAAGTGCAAAAGATGTTGTTATAGGGTTAAATGGATGCTGGGCCTCCTCTTGGCACTGTGTAAACGAGGACAAGCCGTTAAGTGGTAAAGCAACTTGTTTCCGCAGTGGCTGGAACAGCAGTTTGATTTTCGAATATCATGCAGGATTCCCGATGTTTGCCTTTGCCCCTATGGCCGATGCACAAACAGATTCTTCTTTTACCTGTTCCGATGATGGCAGTATTACCTACGATTTATCCCATCACTGTACAATTGCTGCCGATGGAACAGCCTCGGTCGTATTTTATTGGGGTCTCGGTTTCGAGGAAGTTGCTGCCGCAACAAGCGCCAAAGAGATGCTTCGGCAAACTTTCGATGTAGAACTTACAAAAACAAGAACTTGGCTTCAAGAGCGTCGTGTCACCTTTAATGGTGATGCAAAGCTCACACAGCTCTACAATACGAATCTGTTCTTCTGTATGTTCTTCTCAACCGGCATTACACTTGACACCGAAGAGTTGGTGCTCGTTACCAGCAGAAGCCCCCGCTACTATGTAAGTGCCGCTTATTGGGATCGAGACAGTCTGCTTTGGAGTTTCCCTGCTATTTTGGATGCCGATCCCGAACGTGCCAAAGAAATGCTCTCCTATGTATTTGGCCGACAGCGCCGAAACTTTGGTATCCATTCACGATACATTGATGGCACTGTTTTGGAGCCTGGCTTTGAGCTGGACGAACTCGTTGCCCCTCTTCTGGCGCTTGAGCGCTACATTAACAAAACCGGCGACAAATCCATTTTGAGTGATCCCGATATTGTTCAAGGCATAAGCCTCATTTTGAATCGTCTGCGGCAGCATGAAGCCGCATCTTGCAGATTGTATGATACTTTCCTGCAGCCAACAGATGATGAGCACGTTTACCCCTATATTACATACGATAATGTGCTTGTGTGGAAAGCACTTAAAGATTTGGCCCAACTCGCACCTCAATATGCACATCTTGAAAAAACTGCCGATGAAATCAAAGATGCTATTATGACGCATTGTGTCCAAAAGGACGCAGAGGGGAAACCTTATTTCGGATGGTCTATTGATTTGAACGGCAGTCACGATGTTTACGACGAGCCGCCGGGAAGTCTACAGTTTCTTCCCTTGTTCGACTTTTGCAGTCCCACTGATGAGATATACCGCAATACCGTTGCAATGATCCGTTCACCGGAATACAAATACAGCTTTGCTAACAGTCCAATCAACGAAATCGGGTGTCCACACGCACCTCACCCCTGGATCTTAAGTTTAGCCAATAGCTTGCTGTGCGGGCGCGTAGAACATTGCCGCGCCATTTTGGAAAAAATCTCTATGGACAATGGCATTGCCTGCGAAAGCGTTGATGAAGTGACTGGTTACTGCACCACCGGCGAGGCTTTCGCTACCTGCGCAGGATTCCTTTGCCATTCTATCCGTGAAGCATTACTATAAAAGAAAGAAGGATGCTTTTATGCGTCAAGACATAATTTTGAAGCCTTGGCAAATTGAGCTTACGACAAATAGCACAAGTGACAGCTTTGAAGAAAGCACTTTTTTCACCGGGAACGGACGCATGGGCATCCGTGGATATCTCCCCTTCTGGCAGGAAAAGCGCACCTTTGAGACAGGTTTGTTCGTTGCCGGCATTTTCGGTGAAATCAAACCCGGCATCACCGATTTTGTGAACCTGCCTACCCCCGTCTGGGGAAATATCGAATGTGATGGACATCCTATTACACTTTCCTCCCCTGTATCCAGCACGTTGGATATGAAAACAGGCGTTCGCTCACAGTCTTTTTTAGCCAAAAGCGGTGAAACCACTCTAAATATTGAGCATCAGGTGTTCTGCAGTATGTCCGATCCCTCACTGCTCGTACAGCGGCTTTCTTTCTCCGCATCACGCACCGCCAATATCTCGGTACATGCAGGAATTCATACTGCTTGTTGCAACTGCCCTGTTCCGGATGATCAGGTAAAAGAAAATCACGAAACCATCAAACTTGCCGAGCCCACCCAGCATGACATGTGCAAGGATTCTATCGATTGTACTTTCTCCATTTTAGGTACCGGCTTGATCGTAAGAGAACAGATGTCTTTCCATACTTCTTTTTCAGATTCTGAAGACTATATCTCCGATGACAGTCTTGGAAAGCAGTGGCATGGGGTTTTGCAAAGCGGCCAAAAGCTTGTTTTGGAGATCACCACACGCATCACCACAAGTCGAGATATCGACCCACTTATTGGGAGCAACGAAATTTCTGACACTTATGATGAACTGCTTGCCAAATCCTCGCTTGCATGGGCCTCTCGATGGAACGAGTCGGACATCGAAATCGATGGAGCTCCTGATGATCAGTCCGCTGTGCGGTACAACATTTTCCAGCTTATCACCAGCTGTTCTGCACGCGACAGCAGCGTAAGTATCGGCGCTCGCGGATTGACGCACACACGGTATAAAGGATGCTATTTCTGGGACACGGATCTCTTTATGCTGTCTTTCTTCCTGTATACCCACCCCGAAGCCGCCAAGAACTTAATGGAATATCGTGTAAGAACCCTTCCGCAGGCAAAAGAGAACGCCAAAAAGATGAACAATGCCGGCGCTCGGTATCCTTGGATGACATCTTTCGACGGTTCTGAGCAGTGCGAAAGCTGGGACATTGGTGCCAGTGAGTTGCACATTACCGCGGATATTCCATTCGCTATGCAGCAGTACCTTGATGCAACAGGCGATGAAAGCTTTTGCCTGCAGGCTATGGAAGTTTACATCGAAACTGCCCGCTTCTGGTATAGCCGCTGCATCATTCATCCTGATGGCTCTGCTGACCTCATGTTCTGCAAGGGGCCTGATGAATATTGTGGCATTACCAATAATAACCTCTTTACCAATTGCATGGTAAAGTTCAATCTTGATTTGGCCATCAAGGCAGCGCTGAAGCTCAAGGAAACCGATCCCAATCGGTATTCGAAGCTTTCCCTCAGCGATGAGGAAGTACTTGCCTGGCATTCTCTGCGAGATAATCTGAAAGAATGTCGCGATCCGCAAACTGGTCGATATTTGCCGGATGAAACTTTTACTCGGTTAGAGCCTGTTGACATTAAAACGCTCAAAACCGATGACGGTGCCAGCTATCATCATGTTTGCTTTGACCGTCTGCAAAGGTATCAAGTTATCAAGCAGGCTGACACGCTGCTTCTGATGTCCCGGCTGCCTAAGAAGTTCACTCCCGAAGAGCGTCTGAACGCATGGGAAGATTTCGAGCCGTGCTGCTTGCACGATTCCACTCTGAGCTTCGCCAGCCATGCACTTTTTGCTGCACAAAACGGCCTGCAGGAAGCTGCCGAAAAATATTTCAAAAAAGCACTGTATCTCGACCTACACGAAATCATGAACAACACCGGAAAAGAAGGTCTTCATCTTGCCTGCTTGGGCGAAACGTGGTCGAGCATTTTCTTCGGCTTCTTGGGAGCGACCTTTGATGGAGATACACCAGTTTTCTCCCCTATCTTGCCGTCTGGATGGAAGGCACTACGAATGAATTTCTATTGGCGGGGAGAGTTCTATCGGCTTATGGTCTTTGAAGGACGTTATTCCATTTCGAGAATTTGACTTGCATTCCGTTTAATAATAATTCAAGGTTCTCCATATAATTAATTCAAATAATATGCCCTATAAGGCTCAAAATCGTCAGCTATTACGAGCCTTATAGGGCAATTTCTTTTTACCCTTTTATTTTCTTAATCAAATATCATCGTTAATTTATACGTTCCGAGGTTTAGTTTTATCATTATTTTTCTACTTTAATATCATTTGTATAGCCCCGCTTGTATATTCACAGAAAGCAAATTATGCGATGTATAAAAATAGCCCATCACACTTCAGGGATGCGACGGGCTTGAAACAACAAGGGCGTTTTACTTTTTATGCATTTTTGTACAATTTTTTCTGCAAACCGTTCCATTAATAGGCTCCCATTACTTCATAGCTACATATATTAAAGCAGGAAGTCCTATATTTTCCACTATTTTTGTAGTAAAATCAAAGTTTTCTGTCATGAAATGAGAGTATTGGGCAAATCTGTTGCAAATTCAAACCATCCGTCTGCATAATCCATAGCATAGACAGAATGATATTTTGCCAGAGTGGTTTGCACATTCTGTAGGCCATATCCATGAAAAGACGGATTTTCTTTAGTTGTGACTGGGAGTCTATCCGATGATGCATCTACCGGTAAGGTGCGATTACGGACAGCGTAGAACAGTTAATTATCATCAAAAACAACTTGTATCGGCGAATTTGTCGGTTACCTTATACGGTGCCTTATTGCCCCTGCATTTGTATGGTTTTCCGACATTCTTATTGGGTTGCCCGACAATCTTATTCAAGCTATTGCAGCCGTGTGGTTGGTTGTGATGTCAATTTTTGTTCCCGCCGTGGTCGAACGTGTGATTGATGGGTTCTAATTTGACTTACTGCAATGCTTCAACAAAAATTCAAAATGCACACACCCACCGAACAAAAGGCCGGTGGGTGTGTGCATTTTATGACATTATCATTGGTTTCTTCATTAAGGGTGAGAATCCGTTCTGGAATTATTCAGTTAACCTTCATTCTTAGTTGTTGATTTGCCTCTAAAATCAGATTATGAGTCGCACTTTATGTGATTTTCACCCCTATATGTTGTTCTTTGAATCATTGATTTGTTTTTTAATAAGTGGTATACTTAAATAGTAATTTTGACATTATGCAAATCTTTTCTACGATTTTATAATATTCTACGCCTCTATACATCTCTAATTACTTCTTTGCCCAAGGAGATACAATTATGACTAGTAATATTGGTTCCGAATGGAAAAAGTGGGATTTGCACGTTCATACTGCTTCGTCCTATGACTATAAGTATAACGGTGCCGATGCTGATAAAAAACTATGTCAGGTACTTTTGGATAATGAAATTTGTGCTGTTGCCATTACAGATCATTTCTTAATTGATGGAAAACGAATTGCTAATTTGAGAGTTCTTGCTCCAACCATTACTTTTTTTCCAGGTGTAGAACTTCGTACAGATAAAGGTGGAAATAATTTACATATAATTCTAATTTTTCCTGATAACTCGGATTTGGATGTGCTAGAGCAAGATTTCAATGTGACAATGTTGAGAAGCCAAGCAAAAGGCCGCGATTCTAATGATACAATTTACTGGGATTTTCAAGACATCGTCGAGTTTGCTCATGCTCATAACGGTCTAATATCTATCCATGCCGGGAAAAAGTCCAATGGCATTGACAGCGAAATAAAGGTAACTAATGCTCTACTTTATAAAGACGCTGTAAAGGATGAAATTGCAAAAGCAGTTGACTTTTTTGAAATCGGACGAGAAGCAGACATTACCACTTACCAGCAACATATATTTCCCAGCATCGGCGAACGGCCATTGATTATATGCTCAGATAATCATAATCCTATGGCATATACCAGGAATGCTGATTTATGGATTAAAGCACAGTGTACATTTGAAGGGCTAAAGCAGTGTCTGTATCAGCCAGCAGAGAGAATCTATATTGGCAGTGTCCCTCCGGTTCTGGATCGAGTCAATAAGAATGCAAAATCCGTAATTAAAAGTATTTCTGTATCACCTACTCCTGACGCTAAACATGCTTCTGAAAAGTGGTTTGATTTTTCATTACCACTAAATCCGGGGCTAGTTGCTGTTATAGGAAATAAAGGTAGCGGAAAGAGTGCGCTATCGGACATCATTGGACTTCTTTGTAAGTGTAAAACCATGAGTAATGCCTCTTTCTTAAATGATACACGCTTTCGAAAAAAGCCAAAATGTTATGCAAAAGATTATAAGGCCACTATTGAATGGCAAGACGGGCACATCGAAAGCAAATCATTAATGGAAGCGGTAGACGCCGCCGCCATTGAAGATGCACAATATTTGCCTCAAAAATATATTGAAGATGTATGCAATGATATTGGTGACAAGTTTCAAGAAGAAATTGATAAAGTCGTCTTTTCTTATGTAGATGCCACTGAGCGAGGCGGCGCAACAAGCCTTAAGGAACTTATTGAGACCAAATCCCAAGCTCTATTTGTTGAACGTAATCGAGTTCTTTCACTTTTGAAAAATGCAAATAAGCGCATTATAGAACTGGAAGAAAAGAAGACTTCCGCTTACAAAGAAAAAATTCTTCATGAAAAAGTTAAGGCCGAAGAACTTCTGCAACGGCATGAGCATGAAAAGCCTGTAGAAGTTCCCAAGCCTAAAAATGTCACAGAGGACCTTGAATATCAGGCCAAATTAGCTGCGGCAAATTCTAAAATTTCAGATTTGAAAACTCGCATCGAACATTCTCAGAACTCACTTCGCGATATCAATTCAGAAATCGATGAAATCGCTGCTCTTGATGCCAGAATTCAAGGACTCGAATTAGAGGTTTCCGATATCAACTGTACGTTGGATAAATATTGGGAAAAACATCCCTTGGAATTCGATGGGGATAAAACTATTGTCCTTACCACGCCACGTGAAGCACTCATTATACGTAGTACTTCTCTTTCTCTTCAAAAGGCCAAAATCATTGACGATCTTGGCACCGAAATCAATGCCCGTGATGACACCTTATTGGCAGAACTTTCTATGGCAGAAAAAGAAAAATCCGATCTTATTCGATCTGCCACAAAAGAAGAACAGCTTTACCAGCAATATTTAGCGAATTTGGAAAGTTGGAAAGAGGAACGCGCAAAAATTGTGGGTGACAGCAAATCGGGGTTAACTCACTACCAAAATGAACTTACATACCTTAACGAGCAGTTAGAGTCCGATTACCAAAACGCCTGCGAACAACGCATTGACATCGTAAAGAACTTATTTGCATTAAAAGAAAAGGCAGTTGATATTTACAACCGAATTTATACCCCTATATCACATCAAATAAGTTCTCTTTTAAAGGAATTAGATGATGGAATCGAGTTTTCTGCTGAGATAAAACTATCTGATGAAAACATTGCTGAAAGACTTTTGGCATACATAAATCAGCGTCTTTCCGGCAGATTCAGAGGAAAAGTTGAAGCTCACGAGCAGATGCAGGATATTATAAAAGCGGTAGATTGGGGAACTGCTGATGGCGTTCTTGACTTCATATCTCAAGTTATGAGTTCCTTGGTAGATGACGACTTTGATTTACTTGCAAGGCGAATTAGCAATAAAGAAGAATTCTATTCTCTACTCTATGGGTTGCAATATATAGATGTATCCTTTAGACTTAAGATGGGTGGTCGTAATTTAGAGGAGCTTTCTCCTGGAGAGCGTGGAATTGTTCTCTTGATTTTCTACCTCGCACTTAGCAAGAGTAATATGCCAATTATCGTGGATCAGCCGGAAGATAACCTTGACAACCAATCTGTCTATGGGAAATTGGTTCCGTGCATATGTGCAGCCAAAAAGCGGCGTCAAGTAATAATTGTCACGCACAACCCTAATATTGCTGTCGCATGTGATGCAGAGCAGATTGTCTTTTGCCAGATGAACAAATCTACCTCTCACATATCTTATACTTCTGGAGCAGTCGAGAATAGCGAAGTCCGCAACGAAGTTGTAGATGTTTTGGAGGGCACAATGCCCGCATTCAGTCTCCGCAAAAAGAAATATGGGAATCCATAAAATTCTGTTGTTCGTTTTTCTCTTATGTTTCAAATCCTTATTAAAATGTGATTTCTTCAAAAAAAATCTATAGCATACACAAGCGCCCACCAGTTTTTGACTGATGGGCGTTTGCATGTATTACGTCTTTGTTGACAATAAAATTCACATATTAGCCTCTCTATTCACGGATATCTTTATTAACGGCATCTGTACAGAGAGGAAACGATGTGATCACATAGTTATCGCTTTTCTTCAAAAGTACGGTTGAATCCCAATCGCCGTGAATGTTTTCCCTCCGTTCACCCTTTGGCAGAAATAAAAGTTCAATTTCCAATTCATCAAAAAGAACACCGATGAAAATATCGCATGGAGTATATATCTCCTTTACGGCAACTTCTTTGTCGATTGTCGTTCTATCAATATCGGCAGCGTGGTCTGCGATTGTACAAGATACTGCGGTGTCCGGATTCGCCGCAGAACAACTTTCGCAGCCTGCTCACCCATATCATACATATCGAGGTTCACAACACTCAGTTGCGGTTCAATGATTTTAGAAAATGGAAAATCGTCAAATGTGATAACAGCCATATCTTCCGGGATGCGTATTCCGGAAGCCTTCAGTTCATTTACGCAGCCAAACGCAATATACTGGTTTGCGCAGATCACAGCGTTAGGCCGTGTTGGCAGTTCCAACAGGACGCGTGCGGCTGCTGCACCGCCCTCACTGGTGGGCGGCCCTTCCCGCAAATATCCTGCCGGGATTTTCTCGTTCAGCGTTGCAAGTGCGCCGCTTAGGCGGTGCGCAGAAATTGTATCTTCTTTGGGACCACCGATGAATGCGATCCTGTCGTATCCGTTGCGCCACAGATGTGTAACTGCGATTTGCCCTGCCACCGAGTTATTGGTATCGATCCAACAAAGCTGGTTGGAGAAATCCGGCGCACCCACAACAATGTAGGGAAGTTCCGTGTGTGCCAAACAAAGAGCCACATCCTTTGACACGACTGATGCGTGCAGAATCACACCATCCACATAGGAGTCCTGCAGCAGTTCATCGAAATGCTGCCAAAGATCAAGCGCCGTGCTGTGCTGCACAATTAGGCCATACCCTTTTTCGGAAAGCGCGTTCTCTACTCCGGCCATGATTTCAAACAGATGCGGGTTATCAAATCCTACGCCATGCTGCATTTCTGCCAAAAAGAGAATCGTTTTTGTTGCGCCGGTAGCAAAACTTTGTGCGCGGCGATTCGGCTGATACCCCAGTTCCTTGATGACCGCATTTACCCGGTCACAGGTTTCCTGCGATATAGAATATGACTTATGCAGCACCTTGCTGACGGTTGCCTTGGACACACCCGCAGCTTCGGCCACTTCCTGAATCGTCACGCTCACGTTTTACACCTCCTGTGTGAATACGGCAAACCCCATAGGGGCAAGGCTGTTGTTCTTTTCCTCGTATCCCTGTTGCCACAGCATCTTTCCGTTTATCGGAGGAATCTCTGCGACGGCAGATTGATTGTTGAGGAACACGGTGATTTTTTCTTTCTCATCGGTGCGCTCATACCCATACAGCCCAGATTTCTTTTCGGACTTAATGGTATGGTAGCTGCCTCGGCAAAGGGCCGGGTGTTCCGTTCGTAGATGCATCGCCTTTTTATAAAACTCTGCCAAGGCCGGCAGCTCCTGCGACCACGTCATTTCATGGCGATACTCTGCTTCCTGTAAGCCGTAAATACCACGCTCATCGCCGTAAAAGACGGACGGAATTCCTGTAAAGGTCATCTGGAAAAGCACGGCGAGCTGCATTCTTGCCGGGTCTTTTTCGCACAGCGAATAGAAGCGGCTCACATCATGACTGTCCAGCAGATTAAGCTGCGCGTACAGTACAGGGAGTTTATACCGCATCCGCATATTGGTCACGCGGGCATCAAATTCTGCTGCATCGATACTCTGCTCGGCAAAGAATCGGCGGCAGTGCTTGCGGAAATCGTAGTTCATGGTGGAGTCGAAGATATCACCGTTCAGCCAATGCTGGGCAGTTTCCCACACCTCACCAATAAGGATACACTCTGCCTTTTCTTCTTTCACCGCCTGCCGAAATGCCCGCCAGAATCCGTCGGTGATCTCGCTGGCAACATCCAGACGCCAGCCGTCAATATCAAATTCCCGCACCCAATAGCGGCCCACCTCGCAGAAATACTCTTGTACTTCCGGGTTGCAGGTGTTAGTTTTCGGCATCATGCGCTCATAGCCGAAGCATTCATAAGTCGGATAGGTTTCGGGGTCTTCCGGCCTCTCTACAGGGAATTGCAGATGGTAAAACCAGTTTTTATATTTTGAGTTTTCGCCATTGCGCACCACGTCATCAAAAGCGAAAAAATTCCACCCCACATGGTTGAACACGCCATCAATAATCACACGCATTCCCCGTGCATGGCAGTCGTTGACCAACTGTCGAAAATCTTCATCCGTACCGAAACAGGGATCGATGTGATGATAATCCAGCAAATCGTACTTGTGGTACTCCCCTGCTGCAAAAATCGGATTTAAGTAAATGCAGGTGGCACCCAGTTCTTGAATGTAATCCAGATTCTCGATCACGCCGCGCAGCGTTCCGCCGAGTTTTCCGCGCGTGATTTGGCCGTTCCACTCTTTTTCGGATGATTTGCCAGAGATAAAGCGGCGACCTGTGGCGAAACTGTCCGGGAAGATATTATAAACCACTGCATCCTGCGCCCAGGCAGGCGGTGCTGCAATGTCTGCCGGATGGTTAAACGGCAGCTGGTAGTATTCCGATCTGTCGTCCACGCGGTGATCTGTAAAGAAATCGCCGTAATACAGCAGCTTCTGCGTTCCGTCGTCAAGTTCAAAATAGTAACAGATCCGCTTATAGGGGCTTTCCAAGATGACTTGGAAGTAATCAAACCATTCGTCCTGCGCTTCCACCTGCATCTCTACAGACGAGAAAATAACCGGTGTCAGGCGGCAGGCTCGGTCTGCATAAAACAGCGTGCAGTGCTTTAGATCATCGCGCCCGGCGCGCAGCCGGAACACGACATGGTTTGGGTCAATCCCGTGTGCCTGCTGTGACATCGGGATGTGTTGGATGGCTTCAAAATTCATTGTGTCATCTCCCTGTTTGGGGCAATCAACCTTTGACACCACCGGCAGTCAGGCCGGAGGTCATATGACGCTGTACGGCAAAGAACACAATCAGAATCGGCAGGCTGACTACCAGCGAGGCTGCTGCAAAAACGGGCCAGCTTCCGCTCATTTCTGTTGCCTGCAAAGAGTACAATCCGGCTGCCAGTGTATAATTCTCGGCACCTGTCATAAAGGTCGTTGCAAAGAGATATTCATTCCAGACATAAATCAAGATCATAACCGCCGTAACCAAAATACTGGGGCGCGCCAGCGGAAGAACGATGCGCGTGACAAGCTGGATGCCGCTTGCGCCGTCAATTTCCGCCGCTTCCTCGATTTCGCGCGGTATCGTATCAAAGTATCCTTTCATGTTCAGCAGTCCAAACTCAGCCATCGTTCCGGTATAAATCAGAATCAAGCCAACTTTGCTGTTGATCAGCCCCAGCGGGCGCAGCAGTGTATAAATCGCAAACATGGAAAGGACAGACGGGAAAGAGTACAGCAGAACCAGCTGCTTCAATATCGGCTTGCGCCCCTTAAAGCGCATACGGGAAAACGCATAGGCAGCCGGAATTGCTGCCGCCAGCGAAATAACAACAGTGACTACCGCCAGCGTCATACTGTTTTTAAACCACAGCATGACAGGTTCTTCGGTAAAGACCGCAACATAATTCCGCAGCGTGAAGTTCTTCGGGATAAAACGGAAGTCCGAGCTCACAAGGCTGTTGTCGGCATTCAAAGAAACCGACAGTGCATACAAAATCGGGATCAGCGTCACGAAACAAATCACGATGAACAAAATATGCAGACAAATCTGCTTGGCCGCCTGCTTGAGCATACGCTTTTGATGCCGCGTCATCTGTTACCCCTCCTTTGCTTTCCGGCTGGTCACCATCGAGAACAGAATCAAAATAGCAAAAATCAAAATGGAGACCGCAGAGCTGTATCCGTAATTGTTTGTGATAAAGGCATTCTCGTAGGCATAAGTCAGGATCGTGTGGATATTGGCACCGGTTTTCGCACCCGCCTGCTGTGTCAGCAGGTATACCACGTCGAATTGCTTAAATGTCGTAAACACGGTAATCAGCACCGAGGGAGCAATAATCTGGCGGATTGCGGGAATCGTAATAAAGTACGCCCGCTGGAACCAGTTTGCGCCATCGAGAATTGCACTCTCGTAGCAGCTATGATCCACCGCCTGCAAAGCACCATCCATAATCATAATCATAAACGGCAGCGCCAGCCAAAGGTTGACAACCGTGCAGCAGAGAAATGCCGAGACATCGTTTGCCAGCCAGCGCACTGTCGCCAGCCCCAGCTTCTGCATCCACTGGTTCAGCAAGCCGAACTGCGAATTGAAGATGCCGTTTTTCCAGAGCAGGATCGACACATAGCCCGGCATGGCCCAAGGGATCATAAGCAATGTCTTGTAGACTCGCCTACCCTTAAAATCCTGTATGTTCAAAAGACTGGCCAGCACAAAGGCAATCACAAGCTGCAGCACCATATTCAGCACAGTCCACAGGATGGTCCGAAGCAGTGCCGCCAAAAAGCCGGAATCAAAAACAAACAGCGCATCTTTATAATTTTTCAGCCCTACAAACGAGAAGTTGAACCAATGGTAAACATTCATGTTTGTAAAGGAGATGTACGCCGTGTACAGAATTGGGAATACAACGATCAGCAAAATCAAAAGCAACGAGGGGGCGCTGCACAAATAGGCCCAAAACGTTTCTTTTTTATTTTTCTTCATAGTGCGGCCTTTCCGCATTACTGCATCTGTTTGATAAGGCTCTCTGCCTGCTGCTGGGCGGCCTGTGCGCTGCTTCGGACGTCTTTTCCACTCATGTTTACATCCACAAGCAGATTTTCCGTAACCGTCCACATAACGTCCATTTCGGGAACGTTCGGCATGGGAACCGCATCCTGCGCCGTATCGTACATAGCCATAACCATGTCGTCACCGCTGATAACCGGGTCATCATAGCAACTCTGCTTCGCAGGAGCGCAGCCGCTTGCTTTCGCCATCGCAATGCCAACGGAATCATTTGTCAGAACCTGCAAGACCTTTGCAATGGCATCGTGCTTGCGCTCAGCTGCAACTTTCAAGACATGGATACCCTGCACACCGGAATACGGTGCAATTTTGTTGCCGGTCTCATCTACAGTAGGCATCGGTGCAATGCCAAGGTCAATACCGCTCTCGCGCGCCGTAGGAACCAGCCAGGGACCACCGATGGTGGAGTGCGCTTTGCCTTCGCGGAACAGCGTATTCACGGTAGAATACTCACCCTCGGTGGGCATAAGCTCCACGAATTTCTTGTGGTATTCCAGTGCCTTGATGGTGTTCTCATCATCGAGGCCGGGTTCACCATTTTCGTTCAGAATGTACCCGCCAAACGCATGGAGCCAGCCCGCAGCATAGTACGCCGTGCTGTGCTGTTCCACGAAGCCGTAATGTCCGCCTTTCGTGTTTTCCTGCATATATTTGTACAGTTCTTCTGTGGTCGAAGGCACTTCATCATCACTCATATAACGTCTGTTGTACATATAGAGCAGCGTCTCAAAGTAGATTGGAAGCTGGTACACTTCCCCTTTGTAGGTGGCAGCCTCAATCGTCATCGGTATGTACTGATCCAAGGTGCTCTTGTCAACGAAATCCGTTATCGGTGCGAGAATGCCCATTTCAGCGTAAACGCCAATTTTATCGTGGGCAAAGAAGTACATATCCGGGGCAGAATTCGGGTCGTTGCCGACCATCTTCAGCGAATCGGTCAGACCGTCTTTCTTTTCCAGTTTTACCACGATATCCGGGGCAAGCGTATCCAACTCTGTCTGCAACGCCTGCGCGACTTCATCTTCTTTGTCGTGCCAGATTGTGATGGTAACCGGGCCATCTGTCTGCGCAGTATTATCCGTGCCGCCCGACGAGCAGCCGGTCATCAGCAACGATACCGCTACACATACACTTAAAAATCCTGCTATCAGGCGCTTCATGGAATACCTGCCTTTCTGATTGTGTCAAATAAGGAGTACGGGCTGTTCAGCCCGTACTCTATGGTTTTCTAAGGAAGATTACTTTTTCTTTTTGGAGACGACCACGCCGCCTGCCACAACGGCAATCACCACAACAACGACAATTGCAATCGGCATCGCGTTGGACTTGGTTTCTGCGGGTTCCGCCGCATCCGTTGCAACCGTAGGCTCACTCTCTGCAGCAGGAGCCTCTGCTGTTTCTACAGTCTCAGCCGGAGCTTCATAGGTGACTTCTGCATTTTCCGCATCGCTCACCACGATCCACAGATCCTTGCCTGTTTCCACACTGAGGTCACTGGTCTGAACACTGCCATCGCTGCCATTCACGATAATGCTGTTGACCCAGCCTGGAACAGAAAGCGTCAACCAGCCGTCCTCCCCTTCCTGCAGGGCTTCGCCGGGCCAAGAAGAGAATGCGTTCGTGCCGTCCGGTGCGGACCATGCCCACAGATGCGGCTCGCTCCAGTCTGCGGGAGCTTTTACATGAACGGTAATATCTTCTGCAACGGGAGCATTCGGATCATTGTAAGTAAAATCGGAAGTTCCGTCCTCAGAAACCGTAACCCACACCTCAGCTGCATCGATGGAGATATCCTCCGTCTGCACATCGCCGCTGTTGCCGTTGACAATGATGCTGTTCACCCAAACGGGAGCGCTGGCAGTATACCAGCCATCTTCGCCTTTGCTCATGGTCTTGCCGGGCCATGCTTCAAAAGCATTCTTGCCATCCGGTGCAGACCATGCCCACAGGCAGACATCCTGCCAATCATCGGGAACCTGCGCATGAATCTTGAATTTTTCTACATACTCCGGCAGATCACCGGTGGTCTGTGCATCGTAGCTGATTTCTACATTTTCTGCATCGGTCACCGTGACCCAAGCATTTTTGCTTTCCAGCTTGTGGTCACTGGTCTGAACCGCTGCATCATTCGCATTGATAATAATGTTGTTGGTGGTTTCGGGAATCCAGCAGTAATACCAGCCATCATTGTTGCTGTCTGCTTCCATCTCGCCACCGGGCCATGCATCAAAAGCGTTTGTGCCATCGTCTGCCCATGCCCACAGGTGCGGGTCTGACCAGTCAGATGGGAGTTTTGCGTAGACGATCATTTTTCCATCGGATGCTTCCTCTGCAAACGCAGCAACAGGCATAAGCAGACACAGCATCAATGCCGCCAGCACAACTGCAAATAAGTGTTTTACTCTGCTCATATTTGTTTCCTTCTTTCCAAACGGTGAAGAGTTTTTGAGATTTTCTGATGCGCATCCTTGACATCTACAGAGTAACACTCCCAGCACCCCACGTCAACAAAGAAATAGGGAAACGGTTTCCTTTCAATTTGTGCATATTTCATCATATATTTACTATTTGAATGTGCAGTTTGCCAGTATTTTTTGCGTTTTTCTTCTGCGCGTAACTATTTTGTAATTTTTAAAGTTCTTTGTTTTCCTTTTGTTTCCTTATTGCGAGAAGAAGTTTTTTGCTTTTTCTTTGCAAATTGTGCGTCAAAATCATTGATTCCTCTCTGTTTAGTAATTGAAAGAATTCTTTCGACAAACTAAAACAGGGAGTATTTTTATGCCATTCAAAAGACAGAAATCCAATGTATCCCCGCATTATCACGACACACGGACGCTTTTGCGGAAGTACCGGGATGTCATATGGAATTTGGAAGTATCCGATCTCGATTTGCAAGAGGAATTCAAGGCTGAGTACGGGCTGTCCACGGATGCACTGTTTGTGGACAGCGAGGTCAACAAGAGCGGCAACCGGCTGGAAAACTATGCCCGCGCCCTGGAGCGCAGCAAAAAGATGATGCAGATCATCGACACCGCGATTGACCTGATGCGCCGCAAACACAAGAAAGGCGAATTCTATTACTGGATTTTATACTACGCCTATCTATCCCCCCAGCAGTGCGAGAATGCGGGTGCAATTTTGCAGGCACTCGAATCTAAGGGCATCTCCATTTCTCTGCGCACCTACTATGTCCACCGGGATGAAGCTATCGAGGTCCTCAGCTCGATTTTGTGGGGCTATACCTCTCAGGATTGCGAGAAAATCACCAATCTGCTGACCCCTGATTGACCCTGCACAACATCCGCACAAAATCAGCAGAGCGAAAGCCTTTTTTCCTGCACAGCCAATTTGTTATCATGGTAGTAGCCTACTTTTGGCGATTCTTAAAGTGTTTTTGCACATAGGAGGTTTCAATGACTAAGAAAAACACACGTTCCGACTCCCATAAGCACATAAAAGCAACCCTCTGCGCCGCCATGTGCAGCGTACTGACCGCAATGCCAGCTTTCGCAACCGGCGCGGATAATTCCACCGCATCAACCACAACCGGCACCACCGTCTGGACGAAAGCCAGTGAGATCATGCAGGATGTCTACTCGCAAATCATCTCTATCTCCACCGTCACAGCCGTAGTCTGTGCCGCCGTTGCCCTGCTGCTGATGAACTTTTCCAAGAACGGCAAGACCGTGGATGATTCCCGCGCATGGCTTAAGCGCATTGCCATCACCTGGGCGATTCTGAATGGTCTCGGCTTCATCATGGCCTACGTCACACCGTTCTTTCAGGGCGGCACATGGAATCCGTAACCACTCCCCTGCTCAAAAAAGGAGGTGAACGCCTTTGGGCATTTTAGATGGCATTGTGGATTGGCTGGCGACGCAGGTGATGAACCTGCTGGATCTGGCATCCACATCGGTACTCGGCGCACTGGGCTGCAATATGGATACGTTCAGGCGCTACTTTCCTGCAGCTTTAGCCATGTATGAAATCTTCATCTGGACGGCTATCGGACTGGTACTGCTGAACCTTGTGTGGCAGCTCTACCGCTGCTATGGCGCAGGGTTTGACATCGACACCGAGAATCCCATCAATCTGGTGGTGCGTTCTGTAATTTTCCTGCTGCTGATTTGGTACTGTGATGACATCGTCAACCTTGCCTTGCAGATTGGCGGCACGCCCTACAGCTGGATTCTGGACAGCAGTTTGCCCGGCGTGCAGTTCGGAGACTTCAATTCCGTGCTGCTCGTCATCATTGGCGTAATTGCCAACGGCTCGGTGGCCTTGATTGCCCTGATTCTTGTTGTGGTTCTTGCATGGAATTACTTAAAGCTACTTTTGGAGGCCGCCGAGCGATATATTGTGCTGGGAATTCTGGTCTTTACCGCGCCGCTTGCCTTTGCTATGGGAGCAGCACGCGGAACAAACAACATTTTCAAAAGCTGGTGCCGGATGTTCGGCGGGCAGCTCCTGCTGTTGGTTATGAACGCATGGTGCCTAAAGCTGTTCGTCAATATGGTCGGTGAATTTCTCGCTAATCCGCTTTCCTTATAGGAGATTTTTGCATGAAAAAAACTCTGTTTACCCTATTCACCGCTATCAACCTTGTACTTCTGTACTGCCCAGCCGCTCTTGCTTTGACCGAGGATGAAGCTGCTGCGGCCGTGGATGCGCAGGGCAAGGATGCCGTATCTGGCAATCTGTTTCTGTGGTTGCTGTGCGCGATTGCTTTTCTCAAGGTCAGCACCAAGCTGGACGGCATCCTGCACTCGCTGGGCATCGGCGTTTCACGTTCGCCCGGCTCAATGCTGTCCGAAGCTCTGCTGGCTTTCCGTGGTTTTGAAATCGGCAAAGCCTTTATGGGACTGGGTGCTGCAAAAGCCGCCGCTGCCACTACTAATACGAAAACCACACCCAGCAATACCTTTGCAGGTGGGCTTTCCGGCGTGGTGAGCCGTCATGTGCAGCAAAGTACCGCAAGTTCCATCAGTGGGCAATCCGGCGGCATCGGTGCATCTCTGGGCGGCGCTATGTACCATAACAGCCTTGGCAAAGATGGCGGCTTTGCCAGCAAGGTCATCGGTTCTATTGCCACCGGGCAGACAGGCGGCAGTATTACAGGCGACAGCGCTGTAGAAGCGCTCAATGGTTATTTTTCAGGCACCAGCGACATGGACGCTATGCAGATTCCTGCCACCGGTGAAAATATTCCCACTGCAATGGCAACAGCTGAAAGCGATACCGTGACGGACTCCCCTATCCCCGCCACACCGATGGCGCTGGAGGGGGATAGCACGGTTGATGTTTCGCCTACTCGCGACAGCGAAATTGCCATGCATGCCGGTGGCAGCTCCGCTGTTGTGGAGCAGACCACCATTCCCACTTCGTCCTCTATCCAACAGGCAGCTATGAACCGCGTGCTGCTGGGGCAGATGGGCAACAGCGTCACCGATGTCGAAATCGGCGGCGGCAAGATTCAGGGACGCGAAATCATTCCCGGTCGTGGGCAGATTCAGTTTGCCATGTACAACGCCCGTCAGTATGAGAAGCCGGAGGGTCATTTTACCGAGCAAACTTCCCGCGACGGTGAAAAGTGGTACAAGGTTTATGCCACGACCCGCGTAGAAAAAACGCCCACCGTTCAGGACGAACGCGGGCGTATGCAGTATGATGAGCGTAAAGTGGCCGCCATGCCCAAAGCCCCGGCGCGGAGACACTAAATGATTGAAAATGATACTCAAAATTCACGGCAGGCAGCCTCAGCAGAACTTCGTAACGCGCCCAAACTTGCCAAAATCGCACAGGCCGGAGTGCAGGGCGGCCCCGCCGGGGCTGCTACTGAAGCTGCGGTGCAGTACCGCAAGGAAGTACTGGTCGTTGTCATTGCGGTCTTTCTGCTTCCGGTTCTGGTGCTGCTCATGCTGCCCGGCGCGATTTTCGGTACACTTACACAGCCCAGCACGGCAATCAACAACGATTTAGAAGTTGCTGCCAACGTGATACAGCTTCGCAATTCTATATCGAATATTTTGCAGGAAGCCTACGAGGATACCCTTGCCGAAATAGAATCCGAGCGTGCAAACCTTACCTACAGCGATGTGGTCGATTCCGTGGGCGGTCATGTCTCCTACAATGCCTTTCAGCTCATTTCCATGTATTGCGCCTATCAAGGAGAGGACGACTATACCAAAATCAGCCTAACTGACCTTTCTGAACAGGTGCAAGCGCACCAGACAGAATATTATGCCTACTCCACTTCCGAGGAAGTCCGCACCGAGCCGGTACAAAAAGAGGTGCGCGGACAGACCATAACCGTACAGGAAGATCATACTTACACGGTTTTCACGCTTTCCTATGTGGGCGATGACTACTTTGCCGACACGGTCTGGCAGCTTGATGACAAGCAGAAAAGCTATGCCGATGCCTATACGCATAACCTGACCGTCTACCTCCACGAAATTGAAGAACGCGAAGGTATCTCGATTCTGGGACAAATCAACGATGCACTTATTGATGATGACTCCCCTGCCCCCGGCGGCGGGTTTGGCAATCCGTTCAATGACCCCAACTGGGAACAGCACATTACTTCTTTCTTCGGCAAACGCAAGGATGTCGGCATTCCCGGCAAGGATACCACCAACCACAATGGCTTGGACATTGCCTATCCCTACGGCACACCAATACTGGCGGTGGAGGCCGGCACAGTCATTAAAGCGGGGTATCATGTCAGTTATGGCAATTATCTGGTCATCAATCACGGCGGCGGGTACTGTACGCTTTATGCCCATTGCAGCCAGCTTTTGGCACAGGTTGGCGATACGGTGAACAAATACGACACTATTGCCAAGGTTGGTGCTACCGGTGATGTGACAGGGAATCATCTGCATATTTGTGTTATTGTCGACGGGGTCTACGTCAACCCCAAAGGGTATCTGCACTAAAACAAAGAGGGCTGCCTCTGCCAATACGCAGGAGCAGCCCTCCTATTTTTATTTATCCGAACAGTACAGACAAATAATCTGTCCTGCCGTCCAATATTCGAAGAATCTCTATCGTGCTGTTTTCCTCGTCCACACGATAGAAAATCAACTGCTTTGCCACCACAAAATAGCGCACATCCGTGGTGATTTCAAACTTCTCTGCCAGTGCTGCACCCATATACGGGTTATCCGCCAGCAGGGATATGGCTTTCAGCAGCGCGGTCATCATCTTTTTGGCGGCTTTGGGATTTTTCAGCCGTCCGGCGATGTAGTCGCGGGTTGTTTCCATATCCTTAATGGCAGTTCTTTTATAGCTTACCCTCATTTCTCAACCCCGAACATCTTGTATACTTCATCCTCGGAGTAAGAAACCGGGTCATCCTGCGCTTCTTGCAACTGCTTTGTCAAGCGGGAGAGCGCCTTTGCCTTGATGATTTCCGCGTTGTCCTCGGTTACAGCAAAGGGAAAGCCGCCCGCGTTCAGCGACTGCTGGAAAAACACGTTGATGGCATCGGTCAGGGTAAGACCATTCTTAGCATACACAGATTCCAGCTCCTGCTTGATTTCCGGGTTGATACGAACGCGGAACACATCCGTTTTGGCCGCTGAAACAATGTTTTCCATAAAACAAACTCCCTTCGTGCCGTGGTTTTCTTCTTATCTCCATTATACGTTCATCTTGTCGGGTTGTCAATCTATGTAGCTACATTGATGCCACAAAAACGCATTTGAAAATTTATCTGCCGAAATGCAGTAAATTAGCACAACATCCGCACAGCAAAAGTCTTTTTTGCTGCAATATGACTCTGCTATAATAGTATCGTCAAAATTGAACAGAAACGCAAGAGCGCCTTTTTCGTGGGCGCTCTTTTTGTTTGGAGGTGGTCGAAATCTCACGCGAAGAGCGGGATGTCTACCTTATCCCGCAAAATTTTGTGGACACCGGCACGATTCTCGGCGGTACGGTCAAGCTGCGTAATGCGGTGGAGGCGGCTGTGCTTGCCGTGGGCAGTGCGGTACCGCTGTTTTATCTGCCGCTGGCATTCAACATCCGCCTGATGATCGTCATTGCGGTGTCGGTGCCGCTGGGCGTGTTTGGTGTGGTTGGTATTGGCGGCGACAGTCTGACGCAGTTTGTGGCGCACTGGTTCCGCTTTATAAAGCGCCGCCGCATCGTCACACCCACACCGCAGGGCAATCTTGAATCCAACCGCCACCGGCATCTGCGGTTCATCAGCAAGCGGTATCGTGTTGTCTACTATGACGACTCGGACTCCCTGCCCCTTAACGCGCAGGTTTTGCAGCGCAAGGCGGACCGCCACGGAAAGCTGGTAAAGCGGCAGACTCTTTACGATTTGCTGCCCATTGAGAGAATCGAGAACGGCATCCTGCACACCACAGATGACCGCTACATCAAGATTCTGGAGATTGAACCTATCAACTTCCTGCTGCGCTCCCCGCACGAGCAGCGCAGCGTCATCTACTCGTTCGCCAGCCTTTTGAAAGTCAGCCCGGTGCGGCTGCAATTCAAGTCGTTTTCCCGCAAGGCAGATGTCAACGCCTATCTGGACAAGCTGCGGCGGGATGCCGCCAACGAGCCGGACGCGGACGTGCGCAAGCGCCACATGAGCTATATCCGCTTTGTCAAACGCCTTGGCTCCCGTGATGCTGTCAGCCGCCGCTTTTTCGTGATTTTTCAATACGAGGCCCCTACAAACGAGCGGAACATCTCCTATGCCGAAATCGTCTCCACGCTCGAAACCACCGCCCGTAACTTTCGCACCTACTTAGCACAATGCGGCAACGCCATCGTGGAACACGAGAACGAGGACGAGTTCCTCACCGATGTTTTCTATACCTTATTAAACAGGCGGACGGCGGTACAGATGCCCTTGCAGGAGCGCATCCAAGACGTACTTGCCAGCTATCTGGCCCAGAACGATGCCACAGCGCTGGATAAAATCCCGCCCGCCGCCTTTATGATTCCGCCCTCGCTGGATTTGAAGCATGGACGTTATCTCTACATGGACGGCACCTACCATGCCTACCTGATGATTCCCGCAGACGGCTACCGTGCGCAGGTCACAGCCGGGTGGATGGCGCTGCTGGTGAACGCCGGCGAGGGCATTGATGTGGATCTGTTTCTGGAACGACAGCCCAAAGAACGCATGATGCAGAAAATCGGGCAGCAGATCCGCATCAACCGCAGCAAAATCAAGGATACCAGCGATACAAACTCTGACTTCGATGATCTCTCCAACGCCATCCGATCCGGCTATTACTTAAAAGATGGTCTTGCCAACAACGAGGACTTCTATTATGCCGCCATTCTGGTGACGGTCACAGCCGCATGCGTCAAGGATTTGGAGTGGCGCATCGGAGAGATACGCAAGCTCATGGTTTCACAGGATATGAATTTGCAGCTGTGCAGTTTCCGGCAGGAGGCGGCCTTTCTCTCTTCCCTGCCGCTGTGCGCCCCGGATGCGGCGCTGCTCAAGAAATACCGCCGCAATATTCTCACCTCCACCGCCGCCAGCTTTTATCCGTTCGTCAGTTTTGAGTTGTGCGACACCAACGGTGTGTTGCTGGGCGTGAACAAGTACAACAACTCCCTTGTCAGCCTCGACAACTTCAATACCCGCATCTACAAAAACGCGAACATGGCAATCCTCGGCACTTCCGGCGCGGGCAAGACGTTCACCATGCAGCTTATCGCCCGTCGTATGCGTCTGGCAGGAACACCGGTTTACATCATTGCCCCGCTGAAAGGACACGAGTTTTACCGTCAGGCCAAGGCGCTGAACGGCACCATTATTCGCATCGTTCCGGGCAGCCCGGACTGCATCAATGTCATGGAGATTCGCAAAATCGACCACACCAGCAGCGAGCTGCTGGATGGCCCCATGCCGGAGCAGTCGGAACTGGCCGCCAAAATCCAGAAGCTGCACATTTTCTTCTCGTTGCTGATTCCCGATTTGAGCAATGAGGAACGCCAGTTATTGGACGAAGCCATCGTCACCACCTACCGCAATAAGGGCATTACCTATGACAATGCCAGTCTGGACAACCCGGCACATCCCGGTCAGTACCGTGAAATGCCGATATTGGGCGACCTTCACGCGGTTTTGGCGGTTGCCCCGGAAACGCGGCGCATTGCCAATATTCTGAACCGTCTTGTCCACGGCTCGGCATCCAGCTTCAACCGCCAGACGAACGTGAACCTTGACAACAGCTATGTCGTCATCGACATCAGTGAGCTGTCCGGCGATCTGCTGACCGTGGGTATGTACATCGGGCTGGATTATATGTGGGATAAGGCCAAAGAGGACCTGACCCGCCGCAAGCAGATTTTTATAGATGAAGTCTGGCAGATCATCGGCGCATCGTCCAACGCTTTGGCGGCCAACTATGTGTTCGAGGCCGTCAAGACGATTCGCGGCTATGGCGGTGGTGTGCTGGTTGCCACGCAGGATTTGAACGACTTCTTTTCCTTGGAAGATGGAAAATACGGCCGCGGCATCCTGAACAACTGCAAAATCAAAATCATTCTGAATCTGGAGGAAGAGGAAGCGCAGCGCGTACAGAGCGTCTTGAAGCTGACAGATGCCGAAATCGACAACATTACCCGCTTCGAGCGCGGCAGTGCGCTAATCGTCACAAACTCCAACAATGTCACCGTTGATATGCGATGCAGCGAGGAAGAAAAGGACCTGATCACCACAGACCGGGACGAGCTGCGCCGCATTGTAGAACGCAAAATGCAAAATCAAACCGAAACGGAGGAATCCTAATGAAGAAACCTGTTATCGCCGCCCTGTGCTGTCTGCTGGCGCTGGGCACCGCCACTGCTGCCTTTGCCGAGGAGCCCACACCCACCCCTGCCCCGGAGCTGGTAGAGCTGTCGCCGGAAGATACCGCGCCGCAGTTTTACCCGGACAGTATCTCGTGGCAGGAGGACGGCGGGCAGCTGCTGGTCGTCAAACAGTACAGCGTACCGTATGGCACAGCCGTTGCCGACCTGACCGAAAGCGGTATGCAGTGGGGCGGCTCCGATTACACCTTATGGGGTGTCACCCAGTCAGTGGAGGGCGGCGTGACCGAGGAGAAAGAGGTCACGCAGGATTTTGAATTGTCCGTGCGCAGCGCCGATGCCGAAACCGCCCGCAATGATGTGAAAGAGTCTGTGGCCTACGATGACGAGTACGGCTTTTCCGGCTCGCTGACCTTGCAGGACATTACGATTGGCGAAACCTTGCAGGCGGACAGCACCTACATGGCAACAGCGCACTACGCCGGGAAGGTCACTCGCACCGAAGCCGGGACCGTGCATTACACGCTGCTGTATGCGCCGGTTTCTGCGCCCGTGGTGGTTGCTGCCACAGAAAACAGCCTCACCCCTGCCCTGCTGATTATGGGTATCTCCTGCGCACTGCTTTTCATCGCGGTGCTGCTAATTATCACTCATCTTCTGCGCAAACAACCTGTCCACACGGCAGAACCTGCAAAACCCTCCCCTGCGCCGAAAGTCTATGTGCCGTCCGGCGATATTGTCCTCGGCGGCAGAAATGAGGATGACGATGAAGAGAATCTCTGATTGGGCAAAAGTTCTGCTGCCGCTGGTTGGCAGCGGGATGATCCTGCACTACCTGTTTCTATGGCATGAGCGCCGCCATGCGGTGGCGCTGCATAAAGAAGTCTATCACAAACCGCACCATTAAGGAGGAAAACACCATGATTGCACAATGCCTTTACCAGTCCGACCCAAAGAATCTTGCCAGCATGGGCAGACAGCGCCTTGCCTGCCAGCGCGCCGCCCGCAAATTGCAGTGGGGCGTACAGAAAGAACGCATTTCCGAGACAAACGAGCCGGTTCCCCTGCTCATGCGCCCCGCCGTCAAAGAAATTTTGCAGGATGCCGAGCAACATCGCTTTGATGTGCTGCTGATCGGCAACCGGGATTCGCTCTGCTGTGATGCCGCCGATATGGAGAGTTTTTTGACCGTGCTGAACTCGTTCAACATCCACATTTTTGCCGGCGGTCAGGGCAGCTGGGTCGAGCCGAACGGCCGCCACTACGCGCCCCTGCCCCGCCTACCGTGGCAGGAAGATGATGTTGCGGAGGTGCCGCAGTGAGAGAAAAATTCAGGAGATTTTGGGATACCACCAATCCCGATTTGCTGCGGCTTGTCATTATTTTTGTTTTGGTCGGGCTGCTGTTGGCTGGTTTTCTGCTTTTCGGACATTCCGGTGATGGCGGTTCGGTACTGCCTGCATGGGCGCAGACCGAACGCGTCGAGCCGCCTGATGAACGCCTCGCCGTCGCGCAGAAAGAAAATCCGGACACCGTGGCATGGATCACGATACCTGGCACCAATATTGACGCACCTGTGCAGCAGTACGGCGACAACGACTATTATCTACGCCGCAACGAGAAAGGTGCCGAGGATTATCACGGCTGCATCTATGCCGACTATGCCTGCCGCATGGACAGTAGCGAAAAAGTTTCTCGTAATCTGATTTTTTACGGACACACCTTTACCGATGAATACTACGAGGGCGGGTTTGAGGATCTGCACAAATACCGTGTATTCGAGTTTGGGCAGGAAAACCCGTACATTTATGTTTCGCTGGCAGATGAAAAACTGACGTATCAGATTTTCAGTGTGTGGGTCTGTGATGCAAATGCCGACACCGACTGTATCCAGGCCGACCCGGACGATGCAGCCTTTCAGCAGATTCTGGATAAGGTCGTTGCCGGCTGTGCGTTCGATTATGGTGTGGACGTAACGACCGATGACCATATTTTGACGCTCTCCACCTGCACGGCAGACCCCAACAGCCGCCTATTGATCGTTGCCAAGCTGATTGACGGAGGTGGTGTAGATGTAGCATCGTAATTTTCTCGCATTTGATGTAAAAATAATACAAAGGAGTTATGCAAATGCAATATAAACGCAAACACCACTTATCTGCGGCACTCATGGCGGGTGCCATGTGCTGCACGATGATTCCGGCTGTATCGGCGGGTGAAATTATTGCCCCCGAAACTGCGCAGACGGCAACCCTTGACCCGGACGCGGCGGTTTTGTACGCCGACCTGCCGGATGCACCTGCCGGATCCTACATCGGCAGCGAGGGGCTTCCGGTTGCGACAGGGCAGACAAAAATCGGTCTGTCGCTGTGGACGGACGGTCAGTTGGAGCAGGACAGCCGCCTTGACCCGGATGCCCTGAACAGCGGCGACAAAACCGTAACCGTTCCCTTAACCGAGGATACCGACTATGCCATTGTGCCGCTTATGGCGCAGGTTGAATACCCAGCGGACGGTTCCCGAACCGATGTACTGCTGCCCGAAAATGTCACGCTGCTGGACTATTACGGCGAACCCGCGCAGGACGCGACCGTTCTGCACAGCGAGTATGCGGAAACCTCTGCCGCTGCCACAGGGCTGTATCTGCTGACCGACGGGGATTTCACGGCGCAGCTTGTCTACACTGCCCCGGACGGTAATTCGCTGACCCAAAATCTGAATGTCGTAATTGACCGCAGCAGCACGGCAGCCCCTCCGTTTGCGGATATGGGGGTTGCACCTTACGCAGGGCGACCCACCCCGTCTGTGACAAGCGGGCGCATCACCAAGGTGGCAAAAGTCAACGCCACATGGTTGATTTGGTTTAACGGCGAACCCGCCTACTGCTGCACCCACGGTGCCAACGGTCAGCCCAACGGTTGCCCGCCGTACAGCTATTCCCACACCTCCACGGTGGGCGCGGACCAGTGCATCCCCGGTGACCATTACGGCAACCAGATTCGCATTTGGGGCGGGCTGAACCAGCTTTCTCTGGACGAGGACGGCGATTTTCCCGCTGTTTTTTGCGCGAAAGATGAGGCGGAACCCTCTGTCTCGGATTTTTGCGAAATGATTTACGACGATCTGCAACTGTACATTATGCAGCACTACCCCGATAGCCGGGCGGCTGCGCTTTACCGAGAATCGGCTGAAGAACTGTTGAACGGGGTGCAGACCTATACCGCCGAAGCGGGATATTACACCTACATTTATCAACCCGCCGCCAGCGGCTGGCAGACAGTCGCCTTGATCGGTCCCGCCATCGAGGGTGAAGAACCGGAGCCGGAGCCGGAACCTGTGCCGCAGGAGTACTATGCCGACTGGCAGGCTCCCGCCCAGACTGCCGGTGGCAGCTTTGATTTGACTTTTACCGTCAACACCGACAAGTACCAGCTGAGCACGCTGGAAAAGGTGGACGGTGCGGTCATTACCGTCACGCCCAGCCGAACCGGCGGCAGCGTGGACGGCGGCAGTTGGCAGATGAGCCCTGCCACCGCGCAGACCATTACCACAAGTGGTCACACGCAGGATGACAGTTTTCACCTCAACGGCGGCGATGGTTCTGCCACATGGACGGTGCATTACGAGGTGTCCAAGACCAGCACCAGTACGCTCAGCGGGCAGGAAGGACCGTTCACCAGCCAAGCCGAAGCAGACGCCGCTGCAGAAGCCGCCAAGAATGCAGCCATCGGGCAGCTGCAGAACGAAGCGCAGGGCATGGTGGACGCCGCCATTGCCGCGGCGCGGGCGCAGCTTGCGAATATTACATTCAGCTACGATGAAATCACCATCCCGCATGGCTTTGATTCCACGCCCGGTGCGCTGGGCAGCCACCAAACGATTACGGTTCCTGCCAACAGCTCGAACGACTACCAGATGAAAAACGACGAATGGTCGGTAAAAGTCAGCATCGACAAAATCGACAGTGAAACCAAGCAACTCATCAAGGGCGATGCCGAGTTTAAGATTTTTGCGTGGGACACCGTTCGGCAGTGCTATATCCCGTTTGGCGGATACAACCGGTACAAAGTCGAGCGCCAAGCAGATGGCACCTATAAAGTCGTCAACCACAGCGACTATGCGGGCGGTTCGGACGATTTGTTTTACACCCAGCGCAACGAGGGCAAGTTCGTCATCGTAGAGAGCCGCGCGCCCAGCGGGTATTACGGAGATTGGACGGATGTGAACACTCCCGGCACAGACGGTTCCGTGCTGGGCAAGCGGGCGTATGCCTTTGAAATTACCAAAGCGCAGGACGGTCAGACGATTTGGCTGGGCAACGCGGACTATAACGCCGATATTACCACGGCCAACAGCGGCGGTACGCTCATCGACACCGGCGAGGGCATTGTTACCATCACGTTTGGCAGCCGCAATGCCAATAAAACCTACGCTACTGACCTCACTGGCATCGCCAGCAATGAAGATTCCTATACCATGCACGCCGACTCCGACAAGATGCAGAATGACCGAGTCCTTGGCAATATCCTGCTGACGAAAGTTGACTTGGATGCTGCTCGGCATCTGGCTGCCGGCAGCAATGGTGACTCAACGCTCGAAGGCGCCGTGTACGACCTGTATGCCGCCGAGGATATTCATCACCCGGACGGTGTTTCCGGCATCGTCGATTACTCCAAAATCACAGATGCCAGCGGCAAACCTATCTGGCATACCACCGTGCTGACCAACGGCGCATGGAAGTCCGACTATCTCCCGGTGCTGAAAAAGGATTACCTTGTAGCCTCCGCGGCCATCAAGGACGGCAAATTGGCATTTGCCAATCTCTACTTAGGCCGTTACTACCTTGTGGAGCGCGCCACCGGCATCGTGATCCCGGTGGATTCCAACGGGCAGTATTATCTTTCCGGTCAGTATCCCCTGCTCAACAAAAAGCTGGAGCCTACCGGCAGCTATGCCGCCCTCGCCAACAATGGTACGGAGTACACCGACTACGTCTACCGCAATCAGTATTCTGCTGTTGCCGAGAGCCGCGCCCTGGACGGCAGCAAGACCTATGACGGCTACTACCTCTCCTTTGCAAAAGGCTATCTCTGTGATGAAGTCAACCACTATCAATCCCTTACTTATGCAGATGAATCCACTTACGTTGTCCGCACCGAAGACCAGACGCAGGATGAAGTGCTGAAATCCGGGTTCAGCCTGCAAAAGCTGGTGTCCACCACCGGGCAGCCCTCGCCCGCCATCAAGCTGGGCGGTGCCGGGTTCAAGGTGTACCGTGTATCGCTGCTGAGCAAGGCTGACCAGTTCACCAAAAATGCCGATGGCAGCTACGATGCCGCCAGCATTCTGGAAGCCTACCGTAAATCCAGCTACGATCAGGACACGCTGAAATTTGATTTTTCTAACGAAGAACAGGCTGTTGCCACGATGTACGAGAGCGACACCACCTCTGTTACCCGCTATAATGCCACCTTGACCGCAGACAGCGATTTTGCCAACGGGCAGGGCCTTGGCTGGGTTCCGACCAACAACTCGCAGGAATACCGCCTGTCCGAAATCTTTACGAACGAAGAAGGCATCCTGCGTGTGCAGGGGCTCCCCAACGGCCAGTACATCGTCGTGGAAACCACCGTACCGAAAGATGTTTTTCAGGCTGAACCGTTCCTTGTCACTGTCAATGCGTCCAGCCCGCAGAGCAGCTTTACTATGCCTGCCGGCAGTATCACAACGCCCAGCGGCAGCTACATGACCTACAACATTCTGGACGAAGAGTTGGAGGGTTACTTGCAGCTTGTCAAAATCGACATTGAAACTGGCAAGCCTGTAAAAATTGTCGACACCACGTTCAACCTTTACTATATTGCCGAGGACGGCCGTGAAACCCTTGTGGAGATGAACGACCCGAAATCCGGCAATGCCTGGGCAAAGACCAGCACTTTCTATACCGACTCCAACGGTGAAATGAAGACCCCGGAGAAACTGCCGCTGGGCAAGTACCGCATCGTTGAGGTCGAAGGCCCGCATGGGTATTTCAACGACCGCCAGTACAATGTTGTGTTTGAGCTGACATCGGACCGTGTGTATCAGGTCAGTGGCGGCAGCGCCGACGGCATGGATGACTATGTTATCACCGAAAGCTACTATAACCACGAAACACTGGGGCAAATCAAGATCCGCAAAATCGGCAACGTGCTGACCGGGTATGAGAACGGACAATTCGTGTACGAGTCCGACAATCTTGCCAATGCCACCTATGAGATCCACGCGCAGGGCGACATTCCCACGCCGGACAATCAAGGTACGCTCTGGTACGCAGACGGCGACCTTGTCGCCACCGTTACCACTGCCGAAGATGGACAGGTGGACGAAGTCCGGTTCAGCCCCACGCGAACCACTGCAACCTACGATTTTCTGAAAGTAACCCACGATGGCACCAAGGGCGAAGTCACCATCACACTGCCGCTGGGCACCTACACAATTTCTGAGGTGCAGGCTCCTTACGGTTTTGTCCATACCGACCACACCTACACCGTGGTGCTGGACTGGGATAACCAGTACAACGACTTGGTTCTTGCAAAAGCCGTCACTGACCACACGCAGGATGGCGATGTTATCTACGATTACTCTATTATAAATGTAGGCAATGCCAGCGCCGAGCAGATGGAAAAGCAGATTCTCGTCTTTGAGAACGCCCGTGTGCTGCCGGTCGTTGAGGAGGGCAAAGTCGGTGTCGGGCTGTATAAGCTGGACCGCGACACCTGCGATTTGACCGATGAAGCGCCCTATTCGGACGGCTGTAAGACCCGCGCTTCCCTTTTGAATGGCGGCAGCAACCGTGCCGATATCCCGGCTGATGCCAAGATGGTTGCGGGATCCATCTATGAACTGTACACCGCAGACGACATTTACAGCATCTCAGGTGAGCTTCTGGCCGCCGCCGATACGCTGCTAGGCACAGCCACCACTGATCAAAACGGCCTTGCCTATTTTGACGTGGATGTTCCCCTGCGCGGCGAACATTACGGCAGCAGCGATGCCCACGACTGGACGACAAACAGTGGCCGCTACTACCTGCGCGAGATCAGTGTGCCGGACGGCTACCTGATTGAGCAGAGCGTAATTCCGGTGGAGTTCACCTACGAAAACCAGTTTATTGCATGGCAGATCGTTGACTGCCTGCACTCCGACAAGCAGACCACCGTGGAGATCGACAAGCGTGCTTTCGCCTCTGATTCTGATACCACCTTTGCCCTGCCCGGTGCCACCTTGACCGTGACCGATTGGAACGGCAATGTGGTGGATAGCTGGGAAAGCAGCGACACGGCTCATGTGATTCGTGGACTGCATCTTTCCCACGACTTTGCCGGGAACCGCGATACCACCAAAATCTATACGCTGTCCGAGACCCGCCCGGCAGACGGCTATACCACCGCCCGCTCGATTCAGTTCCGCTTGGAGCAGGCCACGGGCGATAACAGCTACTTGCAGGAAACGACGGTCTGGGTACTGCATGAATCCGAAGATGCCGAGTACCAGTCCGGCAGTATTATCTCCCCCACTGCATTCTCCGATGATTCCGTGGCTACGATTCCCGCCAAGCTGCGTGCTTTCTGGGATAAGTTGCTGGGCAAGAATCCCGATGCAGACGGCGTTGTCATTGCCAACTGGTACTGCGTGAACGGCATGCTGGTGGTGAATTTCACCGATGCCGCCAATGACCGCGCCATTGCCAAGTGCCTGCGGGAGAGCGATTTCTCCGATTTGACGTTTGATAAGGTCTACTTGACCGGCGCGGCGGCTCCTGCATTCTTTGCCGATAAGCAGGTTGCCGACAAGCCTACCGATGCCGAAATCACCTACTCTGCAAGTTGGATTCTGCTGAAGGATTCCGATGGGTTCAGCCAGACCGTTACAATGCTGGATGCCCCGACCCGCGTAAAAATCAGCAAAGCTGATATTACGACTCACGAAGAAATCCCCGGTGCCACGCTGCGCGTTCTGGACAAGAACGGCAATGTTGTAGACGAATGGGTATCCGAAAACACACCGCACTACATAGAGGCTGTGCTGGTTGCGGGCGAAACCTATACGCTGGAAGAAACGCTCGTACCCGATAATTCCGGGTATGTGCCTGCCAATGCCGTTCAGTTCACGGTCGAGGATGACGGCGAGGTCCAGCACGTTTTCATGCAGGACGACTACACGAAAGTGCAGATTTCTAAGACCGACATTGCCACTGGCAAGGAGATCAGCGGTGCAAAGCTGAAAATCACGGACGCAGACGGCAAAATCGTTGCTGAATGGGTCACGGACGGCGCACCTCACTATATGGAGCGCATCCCAATGGGTACGTACACCCTGACCGAGACGATGGCTCCCACCGAGCAGGGCTATGTCCGCGCCGAGAGCGTTACCTTTGAGGTTGGCCCCACCGGGGATATTCAGCGCGTAGAGATGAAAGATGACTTCACCAAGGTCGAAATTTCCAAGGCTGACATGACGGATGGCCGCGAACTGCCCGGTGCAAAGCTGAAAATCACCGATGCCAGCGGCAACACCATTGCCGAGTGGGAGACCAACGGCCAGCCCCACCGTATCGAGCGCCTGAAGCCCGGTGAGTATACGCTGACTGAGACAGCTGCCCCGGCCGGGTATCTGCTCAGTGAGGAAGTACACTTCACCGTGCAGGAGACCGGAGAGATTCAGAAAGTCACGATGTATGATGCCCCGGCGCACGCGCTGATTCTCACCAAACGAGATATTGCCACCAATGCAAAGCTGACAGATGCCCGCTTAACGATCCGCGATGCCTACGGCACGACCATTGATCGCTGGACAACTACGGACGGCGACCATGCCATTCGCGTACTGCCGGAGCGCTCCGCCGCCAAAGACCCGCACAAAAATCTGCTGCTTTTGTCCGATGACACCAGCGAACACGTCTACACGATGGTGGAAGAACTGGCCCCGGACGGCTATCTGGTTGCCGAGAGTATCACGTTCAAAGTCATGCAGATGAACGATGCCCTTGTTGTATTCATCTGGCAGGACGGCGGCTGGCAGAAATCTTCCGAGGGGTACCTTGCCATGTACGATGAGCGCACCGATACGCCCGTGCCGCTTATGAAAACTTTCCCGCAGACCGGCAGCATTTTATAAAAACTGTGCCAAGTTGTTACACTGCGCACAATTTAAGAATGGAGTGATATTTTGTCCGTTTCCTGTTTTACTTCCACCAATTCGCATCTTTGCAAGTTCCTGCGCACCACAGGTCGCGATTGGCGCAACACTATCTACATCGAGTGCGGCGACTGTCAGCGTGCTGCGAGCCGTAGCTGCAAGAATTTGCTCTGTGCCTTTGACACGGCCGGCGCGCCGGTAATCGTGCCGGTACATGATGTGGAATACTTGTTCAGCACCACCGTGGACAAGTCCGAGTGCCGTGCCATCCTCACGAAAGCCAACTTCTGTGAACTATACAAAGGCTGGATTGATGAGCACATCCGCGACCCCCACGCCTGTCCGTTGAATAATTTGTACGTCAGCTGGGAGATTCCCGAGCCTTGCGCGGCGAGGATTTTTCTGAATCGGTAAATAGGCGCCAAATAACAACAATCCCCAAGGTGACTTCATGCTGCCTTGGGGATTTGTTTGTATCGCACTCGATATATGACACTAACTTCGTTCTGTCTTTTGTTCTTGTTGTTACATTTCCCTTGTGTTCAAGAACTTTTGTCTGATTTGCTTTACAGTCTCCAAATGTCTGTTTGCATAGAACTTTTTTACGGCATCGGACGTGTGCTCAACCTCTGAATTCAGAGCATTTTCCAACTTTTCAAGGTTTTTCCTTGTGACTTCTGTATCCGTCTCGTCACGTTCTACTGCGCCACCCCTAAAAGATATTTCTTTTAATATAGTTAGCATTTCTTGCTGTTCCGATATATTTGCTTTTTTGTACGCAGAGAGAAATGCGGCAAGTAGCTCGTCATTAAAGCATACAAGTATTTTAGATTTCGCTGCGAGACCTCTTTCGTATGTTGGGTTCTTTAAGTAATCTATAAAGAAAATCTCGTTCATTAAGTATGGCCACTGATCTTGCAACTTCTCTATTTCCTCATTGAGCGATTGTTCTTGTGACGTCAATTTAGTTTCGCCTTCGTCTCTCATAAGTCTTCGGTGTCCACGTTCTTCACAAATATCTCCCTTTATAATTTTAGCTTTTCTATTATGGAATCCCTGAAGCAATCTTGCATCATCAACGTCACACTGTATAGGAACACCTATTTTCCGGAAATCATCAAGCCTTCCTAAAAGAGCCACATAATCATCCGTTGTTAGCTTTCCATCATATGCCTGCTGTAATACTTGTGGCAGCCCCCGGTCAATAATCTCTTGGCTCAACTCCCAGAAAGCCTTATCGAGAACTTCCCGCTCCGGTGCAGTTTCTTTTACTGAAAAGCGTTGATTCAAAGCGGCTTTTATGCGCTGTTCATTCCACTCGCCTTCAATCATCCAACGAATAAGCGGTTGAATTCGATATTGTGCATTATATCTTTTATACTTACTATTTTCACCATCTTGTGTTGTTTGCCATCGAGGGGGATTCCGTTTTTTATCCTCTGCTTTTTCTTCCAAAAAATTAAAATGGTATTCATCATATTCATCCATTTTTTTGTAGTTTCCACCCTTCACTTCGAAAAGGTACGCGGCAAACACATATAGTGCCTCTCCCATACCATCAGTAGGAAGTTTTAGGCTGTGCCATAACCCATACACACGTTCAAAATCTATCAAACATGATTTGAATGTTCTGAGATTGCGACTCCCGCTTTCTTCAAATACTTGGAATAGCTTTGGGCTTTCTTTTTTCAAGAATTCCTTGTATTCACTTGTTTCTGTCTTGTAGTCTTCAATCATTTCCTGTTGGATTCTTCGATACTCCATGTCCAACTTGACTGTTCGCTCTACAACTTTTTCCTTAAAAGTTTTGTAATTTTCCTCATCTTCTATATTATCTTCCGATGCAATTACTATTGTCTTAATTCTTTTGTCTTCTACATAGGTATTTATAATTCCCAATAAATCAATTACACCGATTTTACATCGCTCAAAATCGTCAAATACTAAAACCAATTTCTTTTTAACAGGCTGCTCTTCCCCTGCAACTATACAATAGACTTCTTTCTCAATCGGTAAAAAATCATGGATATCAATGGACAGCAACATATTCGCACTTTTTGCTATCTTTTTGATTTTTCCAAAGTCAAACAGTTCACCAAAAGCCGCTGCCTTTTCTGAAAGCTGTTTTGCGATATTGACACCTTTTGCAATATGTCCTTTCCCCGATTTTTCTGCTTTATTGAATGTCTGGGCATATGCCACAGCTTCCTTTACCTTTTTTGATAATGTGTTTGTGTCCTCGATTCCGAATAGCGACACAACCGCCATCAAATTTTTAGGTTCTTGATTCAACTTCTTCTCAATTTGACGTATTAGATATGTCTTCCCGCTACCCCATTTTCCCGTAACGAGCAGCGCACCATTCTGGTCCTGTTCTTCTATATAATTTTCAATTTCTTCTATTGTTTTCACAGGAATTATTCCTCCCATATCATTTCAGGAACTACAAGTGCTTTTTAGTCTATACTTCTCACACAGTTTCCTCCGTTGTCCGCTCTTTCCTATACTGCGCCGGTGACTTCCCTATCTCCTTCTTAAACACCCTGCTGAAATACAGCGGGTTCTCATACCCTACGATTTCGGAAATTTCCTTGATGTTGTAGGTCGTCCGCTCCAACAGGCTTTGGGCGTTGACCATGCGCAAGGAGAGGATGTACTGGGCCGGGGACATACCGGCGTACTGTTTGAAATTGTGTATAAACCCGTTGGTGCTGATGTGCAGGGATTCCGCATAATCGTCTATACTTATCTTTGTGTTATAGTTCTCGTTGAAGTAAGCCGCCGCGCGTTCAATTTGCTCTTGGACGTTGCCGGTGGTTTTTTTCTGTTCATGCTGTTGGCGGTCCACCAACAGCAGAATATCCTTGAACAGCGATACAATATAGTCCTCGTACCCATAGCGGCACAGCTGCAACTCCTGAATGATTTTGCGGAACAACGCCTTGTAATCCGGCAGCACACCGCAGTAGAACACATGCTCATCGAGCGAGATGCCGTGATACGCCAGTATGTTCTTTACATCGCTGCCTGTGAAGTGAATCCAGAAAACTTCCGGGTTATCTTCCAGATAATATACATATTTTTGGATTTCTTCCGGCTTGTACAGCACCATATGGCCCGTGCTGACGATTTCTTCCCTGCCGTCAAACCAGAAATGCGTCTTGCCGTTTGCCACATATAAAATCTGGTAATCCCTGCGCCCTTTCTGCCAGTAAGTCGGTAGTTTGGGGCGCGTTTTCAGCCGGTAGGTGCCGCAGCTGCCCACTACCAACGGCGTGGAGTTGTCTTTGAAATCTGTACGGGAATTGTTCAGATATCCAGCGTTAATGTACACAAAAACTCCCTCCTGTTTTTGTGAATATTGCTAGGTGCTTCGTCTATTTTACCTTCATTTTACAAAAAGCCATTGATTTTGTGCATATTTAGTGCAATACCGTTTATGTTTTATTGTATATTGAAATTGTATAATAATTTCAGACGAAACGCAAGCAGAACTGTATAAATCACAGGAGGAGAATGGATGATTATTCCGCACTATTACGAGGACCCACACACACTGCATGTGGGTACCATGCCGAATATGCCGGCACCAACAAAACCCACGGCACGCGCCGCGCACCGAAAAACGCGCGGCCGAGCATTCCTGTTGACAAAATCTATGAGGATGGTATCTGGCGTTCGGGCGATGTGTACAGCCAGATGTGGAGTGTGTCGGACATCAACTACAATATGCTCTCGGACGCGAAAAAGCAGGAGATCCAAACCCTGTACGGCGCGGTCTATGCGGGCATTCCCGCCGACTGCTGGGCAAAATTCTGCATCGTCAGCCAGCGCATGCTCTTATTTTGATTTTGCATTGATCAGGCTTTCTTCGTCACATACCCCTTGCGCATGACGGAGGTGATCTCGATCTGCGCGCCGAGCTTGTGGCGCAGCTTGGCGATGTGCATATCAACCGTTCGGGTGTGGATGGGCGCGGTGATACCCCAAACCTGCGCCAACAGCTCGGAGCGGGTGGTAATGCGGCCGGCGTTGTCGAGCAGATACAGCAACAGGTCGAACTCAGTCTGCGTCAAGTACACAGCCTTGCCATTTTGCGATACCTGCCGTGCGGCGGCGTCAATTTGTAAATTGATGTTGTTCATCATGTGTAATACCTGATTATTCGTAAAATCCGGCGTGACCGTTGTCTAGCAGCCATGCGTGTATAGTACTGATTTACAAACCTCTGCAAAGGCTCACAACGCGTCCAAATCCACGCCCGCCCACTCGTAGGCTTCCGTCAAATCGTCGCCGATGGCCCACGCAAGCGCCGCGGCTGCAACCACCAAAAATATCGGCACCCACATCAGGTTGTACGGCGCACCGGCGGCGTTGGTGCCCTGCGTTTGGCACAGCGCGGCGGCGTGGAACAGCGGGTAAAAGCCCAGCCACTCGATGCCGTTGCTCATGCCCGAAAGCGCCAGCAGCGCGGGTAGGCAGTAGCCGACTGCCGAGACGAACAGCGCCGCCAACAGGCTGCCCAATTTCTGCCCCAGCCATAGGGTGATTCGGCTCATACACAGGCAGGCGGCAAAGCGGCAGATCAGCCAGAACAGCAGCAAATCAGACAGCGTGATGAATTTCGGCACAGCCTCCAGCTCCGAAATACTCATCGCCGGGGCCAGCAGCGCGGGCAAGCCGTAATCGCGCAGCACCTGCCACAGATGCGGCAGCGCCGTGCCCGCGGCGATCAGCAGCGCAGCCGCGTCGCTTTGCCGCAGCTTGGCGCGCACGGTCGCGCGGCGGCCCAACGGTGTGGCGCGCAGCACGGTCTCCATGCCGCCCTTGCGCTCCATCGCAAACAGGCCGCTGAAGCACAGTGCGCACAGTAGCCCGGCCCACAGCGTGTCCTGCACGTCAGCGGTACCGCTGAAGCCGAACAACTTTTTGTAGCCGCTCTCGTACACCAGCCACGCGCCGGGGTGCTCCTTTAAGTAGTAGTTGATATTGTTTTGCACGACCTGCTGGTAAATATTGTACTTCTGCTGCAGCGCGCCGTAGGCCAGCATTGCCTCGTTGCTCAGCTCGCCGCGCGCCACGCGCCGCTGCACGGCCAGCATCGGGGCAAACTCTTCGCCCTGCGCGGTCAGCCAGTCGCGGCTCTCCGCCGTCCACGGGCCGGAGATATGCTTCATGTAGTAGGCATAATAAATTTCGTCGGCATCAATATAGCTTTCGCTTGTCACGCCCTGATACACGCCGAACGCCAGAAAGGCCGCAAGAAACACTGCCGCGCCGTTCAGCACAAACAGCTTGCGACCCTCTTCCTTTATAATGGAGGTTGCTTTCGTTTGGTGCGTCAGCCCCAACACAAGGCCGCGCTTGGCGGCGGGCAGCAGCTGTGCGCGGGCGAATACCGTGCAGAACGCCGCAGCGAACAGCGCTCCGTAGAACACCGCCGCCGTCCACTCGACCAGCGGCAGCCCGATCGGTGTGCCAAACCAGAACAGGTTGCGATAGTTGCCGAGCAGCTCGTTGGTTTGCAGCAGGCTGACGAGGTTTGCGTATTTGATTACGTTCAAATGGCTCGTGGCCGGAATAGCCGCGCGCACGCCGTACATCGCCAACGGCAGCGCCAACGCGCCGATCCAGCCCGCGGCGGCGCGGCGCGCCGTCAGCGCCGCCAACATGACCCAAAGGCCCATCACGAACGCCCCGGCCCACTTGGCCAGCAAAAACCGCAGCAGATACCGCCCGACCGTGATCTGCATCGTGCAGCGCATCAGGGCCGGCACGCTCTGAATCGTGCGCGTCAGCGGGCCCAAACCGAAGCTCGCACCGCAGTAGGCGAGATTCACGCCGTACAAAAGCGCCAACACAGCCAACAGGCTGACGCCGAACGCCGCTAATTTGGCCAACGCCGTTTGCAGACGCCCGCCCGGCAGGCTGCGCACAAGGCTCAGCAGTCCGCTGTCGCGCTCCTGCCGCACAAGGATCAGCGCCAGCAAGAGCATAGATGCCAGCAAAATCAGGTCGGTAAAGGCGTAGGAGATTGCCGTGTACAGGCCCTTTTGCGGGTAATAGTCGATCTCGGTCGCAGTCAGCCCCGCATACACCTTGGCCGTGGCTTCGATGTTCTTTAAGTCGTAGCCGGTTTTGTCGTTCTGAAAGATCGAGATGCCCGCCAACTGCGTCGCTTTGGTCTGCACGCCGTCCAGAAAATCGGTGTAGGCGGCCACGGTGTCGTACTCGTTCTGCAGCTGATTAAACAGGCGATATTCGGTGTTCAGGTCGTCGGTGAACAGTGTATAGCTCTTGTCCTTGTATTCCTGCTCGTAGGCATCGAACATCGCAGCGTTCTCGTCGCGGTAGGCTTGCAGGTAGCTGCTCCCGGCGTAGGCCATATCGCGGTAGAAGCCGCCGATCTTGACAAGGCTCTCAATCTCGGTATATTTCCCGTGCAGGTACGCGCCCTTTTCTTCCATTGTCAGGCCGTCGAGCTGCGCGCCGACGGCGCGGTAGGCTGCGGCGGACGGCTGCCCCGCGGTCGGGCGGGTGCCCATCCAAAGCAGCAGCAGGTTGGCGGCGGCCAGCACGGCCAGTAAAAGCGGGAACAGCCGGTTGCCCCACACCTTGCGCAGCTCGGCCAAAAACAGGCTCATTTGCCGTCCCCCTCGCCGAACACGTTCAGATACACGTCCTCCAGCCCGCCGCCGGGGGCGTGGGCTGCAATCAGGTCGGGCACAGGCGCAGCGTCCACAATCTTGCCCGCGCGCAGCAAAATTACTTTTGTTGCCACGCTTTCCACGTCCGAAACAACGTGCGTTGCCACCAGAATGATGCGGTCCTGCGCCATGTCGGCCAACAACGTGCGCAGGCGCACGCGCTCGCGCGGGTCAAGGCCCGCGGTCGGCTCGTCCAAAATCAGCAGCTTGGGGTCGCCCAACAGGGCGGCGGCCAGCAGCAGGCGCTGCTTCATGCCGCCGCTGTACGCCGAAAGCCGCTTGTCGAGCTCGTCAGTCAGGTTGACGGCCGCGGCTACGCGAGCCACCTCGCCGGGCACGGCGGCGCGCGGAATTTCCTTCAGCGCGGCCATGTAAGCCAAAAAGCGACGACCTGTGTAGCTTTCGTATAACCCTTGCTGCTGCGGCATATAGCCGAGCACGCGGCGGAACGCGATGCCCCGCGCAGGGCGGCCGCACCAAAGCACTTTGCCGGAATCCGCCGCCAGCCCGCCGGTGATAATGCCGATCAGCGTGCTTTTGCCCGCGCCGTTCGGCCCCAAAAGGCCATACAGGCCCGGGCCGAGGGTGATGGACACCCCGGCCAGAGCCTGTTTGGTTTTCGGTTTGCCCTGCCCGCGGCGGTGCAGCAGCGGTGCGGGCAGCAGATAAGTTTTGCGCAGATTGTTCAGTTCCAGTTGCATGGCAGATGTACGCTTTCTTTGTGCAGGCTCTTTAGGCTTTGCCCGCATGGTAGCACCGGATTGTTGCGGAGTTGTTGCAAGGGGGGGTGTATTGACTCTGCTCTGAGACGCTTTAGTTTTACCTTGCCCTGCCAGAGTCGGCTTGGCAGCGGGTAGATTTTACGCGGAGAGGTGAGTTCTACCATTACGACACATTAGAACCATCTTCAATAAAAGAGACTTTCCGCAATTCTGCTACATCAGAATTTAAATATCCCTCTTTACTTATAATAGAATATTCAAATCCATAGTGCTCTACATTATCGGTTTGACTATCCGTGATGAGAAGCAGATCGGTTGCACTTTGTCCAAGCATAATGGGAATTGTACGGTCTTCCGCAATTTCCTGCTTGATGTTTAGTTCTTTTACCTCTTTTGTCTGTGTATTGATTGCGTAACAGCTCTCGATTGCAACCGGATACTCCACATTTGGATGTTGCTCATAGTGTCGAATTGACATTAAAAGCCATTCATCAAATTTTCCGTCTATATAGGCGCTGTTTCCATCTGTGGAAATAAAATCGGCAACCTCATCAATATTACTGTCTTGTACACTGATTCGTATCAGCTTTTTGGTGTTTACATCGTAAAAATATAGCCCATCGGCCATTAACAGCTGTTGAATGTTTCCTGTATATTCGTAAAAAGATTCGCAACAGTTTCCGCCAATCGGAATTTTTTCCCATTGGTGGAAAGTTGAACGAGCAATCTCATCGGAAATTTCGCTCCATTCCTTACCGGGAAAATCGCTTTCAGTTTTGGTTTGTTGAGAAGAATGTAAAACTGCATATCCGGTTTCTGTAACCCCTAAAAATTCCGGCTGTATTCCGTCTGTTGTATCTTCCACATACAAATCCACGCGCTCGCCCGTATTTAAGTCGATCATACATAAAGTAAAAGTGGATTCCAACGTGTCCGGCAACTGCTCAAGTGTTGTCAGTGAGCAGATAAGGGATTCTCCGTTGGTACAAAACACATCGCCAAGACGTTCCCCATTGTTAAATGTAATAAGTGTTTTACGGTTGCTTCCATCCAGAGAAGCGGCATCAATTCGAGAAAGTGACTGCTTTCCCTCTTCTCCACCATAGGTGCGATGGATAAGTAAAAGATGATCACTTGAAATGAGGGGAAATACGCCAGCATTCTCCGCAGATATCCAAGAAGTACATCCTTCATTGTCATGAGCACAACCAGGTGCATTACATAAATATATTTCTTTTTGCGATGAATAGTCAATGTAAGTGACATTGGCGGACCCGTCGTCTCTAGCACGTGTTTCATAATAGCCGCTCTCTCCGCCACAACCCAAAACAGAATAGTAGGGGCGCGTAAGATTTTTAAATCCTGTCGCGGTAGGCTCGGTATTTTTGTTATCTGCTTCTACGTTGGAATCCGAGGAAGTCGCACTACTGTTGGAGTATGTACTCGGTGACGGCCTACCTGTACAGGCAGTTAAAATGCACAGGACGATTCCCATGGAAAGTGTTTTGATGAATACTTCTTTCATAAGAAATCAGCCAATCCTTTCTTTGCGTTACGCATATGATACTAGCGGGGAGCAGACAATTATGCCTGCTTTTCAAATTCATCGGTCAGGTGACGGTAACAGCCACGCGCACGACCTCGTCAGGTACGCTGCGGAACGCGATGGCGTGCGCTGGGCGGGCAGCAGGTAAGTTTTGCGCAGATCGTTCAGTGTAAGTTGCATGGCAGAGGTACGCTTTCTTTGTTCCAAAAGGTTGAGATAAGAATGATCGAACCATCAAGTGCGTATTATGATTTCCTGCTATATACATAATCATCGAGGAGTATGTAGTTTGAAATATTGTTCCAATAATCGCTTTTTGCAATCAGGCGAAGGTTTGGTAAAAGCATTGTAGTGGTAATTTCGCGTCCATCCGGAGCGTAGTCTGGCACCTCATATTCCATCAGGCCATACCTAACAAGAAAATATTCCGATCCTTCTGCTAAAATCAAAACACTTTTCTCATCATCCGATGTCAGAGTCAGCTTTTGGAGTGACTTGCTGATTGGATCAAATGCACACGAAACGGCTTGACCGTCTGAATCCTGCACGGCAGTGGCCAACAAATGCCCATCGAAAGAATCTGCACTTAATGAAAGTTGGTCGTAAGATACTTCATCATCGAAACGAATCGGGCCGGCGAATAGACATTCCGGCGTATCGCTTTCCAAATCCCAGCAATAAAGACCGTTCGTTTCCTTGTCCCAATAGTACATATTCCCGTTCATAAACATCTCGCTTCGCTCATCTTGCTTCCAGCGGCAAAGCTCCTGCTGTTGACCATCAGTTGAAAGCAGTGTAAGCTGATGTACCTGCTCTTGGACAGCGCGTACGATATCATCCGCAGAAAGGTCATCGCTTAACTTGGCCGGATTCAAAATGCTTTTTAGGATAATTTTATCTTGATGCGCTCCGACGATGAAATGTCGTGATTCCGAATCGAGTTGACATATTTCCCGTCGCGTACCATCGGCAATCTTCAACTGAATCAATGTGCGTGGGGTTGTTGTGCCATCGTCTTGAAGCAGACAAGAAAGATAGTAAAGATTTTCGCCGTCGCAGGCAACACAGCCGCTTACGATTGATTCATTCGCAGCCAATTTCGTCAAGATTTGTCGGTCTGCACCATCGAGGTTACATCGTGCAATATACCCATGTCGCTCAGAAGTTTCGTCTGCCGCAAAGGATGGCGTGTTCAGTTTGAAAATAAAAAGGTAATCATCACTTAGGGCAAGATAACAACCGCCAATTGTACTTTCCAGATAACTGGTATCGGACTCATTGTTGTGATCACTGTTAATCTGGTTAGAAAGATAAATATGGCTCTTTGTAGCATAGTCGGTATATAGTAGGTTTCCGCCGTTGGCAGGTCGATCAAAGACCTCGTAGCAGCCCTTTTCATTTCCCAATATGCTAGAAGCGATAATACCATTGGCGGATGAAATGATTTTCATCTGCGCGGCATCAGAACTTCCGTCAGATGGCTGCGTCAAATTCATAGAATCCGCCAGCGATATGTTTTCTGTGACAGCTTTTTCCCCTTTGACATTTGCATCGGAAAGAGAGGCTGCACATCCGGAAAACAGAAGACAAATACAAAGGGTAAAAGCCTTTCGACAAAACGATGAATCATGCATGATCCTCTCCTATAGCAATTGTATTTAGACGGCTTCCGGGGGCATCACCAGTCTTTTAATTTACGGCCATTAAATCAGGATACATGTGTCCAGTTGGTAGGATTGCTCGTCCAACGGCAAATCCTACCATAAGTATTATAAGGGCTTGTGTTCTGGCTTGTCATTGTGACGCCAAAATTAGCATACGTTCCCGTTTGATATGCTAAAGTCAATTTGCCGTAGGTTAAAACACAATCATTGTAATCATTTCCCATGGCAGAGTCTCTCCGTGTAGCGAAAAGATAAATGCATAAAAAAGGAATCAGGCCATTATGAATCAAAAGCTATCATTAGAAATCGGATGAAAATTATCACGCGAGTGAAAATAGTCATCTTGTGAGAGCAATGCGTATTTTGGAATCAAAACATTTTCCATCGTGTTGTCATCGGCAACGGCGATATTGACGGATGTGTAATCGTAGACAACACAAAATTGATCTTTTACTACGGTTAACGATGTAAGGAAATTCCCTTGAGAATCTTTCAAATTCATCTCTTCGGAAAACTCACCGTTTTCGAGATTTAATACTCGATAGTGTGGCAGAAAATACCCCTCTTTGCTCACATAAGATGTTTCGTAAAGCAGGTATTTCCCATATGGTCCTCTGCAATCAGGACGATGCTCATCATCCGGCTGCTCTGCATAAGGGGAACAGTCAAAACATTTTTCCTCGCCGGTAAGTAAATTCCGCATTTTTAGAGAAGCTGTTTGATAGTCATACTCGAAAAGTGTGTCGACGGAAACAAAAGCCCCTGTTTTTGAAGTCTCATTGCTATAAAAAGGTGTGCTCGCAAGAACTGCAGTTGTGTCATACCCCGGATAAAGGTAATAGAAGTGCTGTTCACTTTCGTTTGCCCGGTAAACTATAAAACAGTCCCCGCAAGCCGAATAGAGGCCATAATCTGTTATATCTATCAACGGATCTATTTCCGCTGTTTTTACATCTAATTTGCTTAAGGTCTTTTTTTCCGTTATCCCGCCCGACGATTCGGATACCTCTGACAAAACAAAATACAATGACGAATTTGTTTCATCTGTATAAAAAGCAGGGCCGATGCTCTGTCCGCTTTGGGCACTGAATAACAATTTCTTGTTTTCTCCGTTCGCATCAGCAATCCAAATGCAAGCAGGGTGGTTTGATGACTCGCCGTTTTGCACAAGAAGAATTGAATTCCCAAGTTGTAAAATTCCGGGGAGAAAACCGCTTTCATCAATTTGCAGCCAGGCAGTGCAGCTATCATTTGAGTGTGTACAATTTGGTGTATCGCATAAAGGTATCTGCTGCATTGTCTCAAAATCAATATAAAAAATGTTGCCATACCCATTAGCAATCGAATCTACAGTATACATCCCTTGCTCAGAGCTCGGAACACAAAGCGATAATTTATGTTCAGCTGTTGAGGGGGTGACTATATCATCAGATGCCATTTGCGATGATACCGCTGATGTTGCCTCGTTGGCATTGTAGGAGCATCCGACTAAAAGCAACGACAAGATTCCAATCGCCAACAGATTAAAATGTTTCATTCTGTTCTCTCGATCTGCTACAAATGCATTATATTTTACAGAAAAGACGGACCCCTGCTTTAGTAGAAACGACTTTTTTTAGAATCGGATGAGATGAAGTGTTTTCATAAAGCAAGGATGCTTGCGTATCAGCCGATTTTTTCAAAATCGCGGTAGTTGGCATTTCCTGACCAATAGTCCGCTTTGGAAATCAGCGCATAGCGCCTCTCGCCGGTCGAGACGTATTTAGACGCACCATCGTCTGCCTGCACAGCGGCAGTATCTTGCACTCCGGCTTCCACGAGATAGGTGTCGGCATCTTTCGCTGCAACGACAGCGCAAGCGGTATCTTTATCATAGAGCGAGTAGGTCAATGTCCATGGGGAAGGTTCCTTGTCGCTTTCCAATACATAAAATCCGTCCGCATATTGTGAGTCTGCACCAGCATTTGAGCATTGCTCAAATAGTAGTTTGCCATCGTCGGCATAGTAAAGGTTCACATAGCTGACTGCCTGATCGGGCACCGTGTACCCCGCCAATTCGGTGTCTTGCCCAGTGGAAAGGTCAAGGAGATGAAAATGATCGCCCTTTTGATAAACCAGCGTTTGACCGTAAACGGCGGCAGGTTGCAACACGCTGGAAGATTCTGTATAGAGAACGGCTTGCTCCCCAGTGACCGGGTCATAGGTGAACCATTCCGAGTTGTCGCCGGACGTGCTTTTCAAAAGCAGTTTATCACCTACAACGCCTTTGATCCATGTGCTGTCCATGGAGAACATCTTTTCGCAGGTTCCGGCAGTTGGGTCGATGCGTACCAGAAAGCTTTTCATTGAGTTGTCGGAGGTTTCCCACATACAGGCATAAATAAAATCCCCGTCTGTGACCATTGGGCGCAGAAACTCTTGGTTGGCTGCAAAGGTGATCTTTTCGGTTCGGTCGGAACCGTCTAACCCCATCGTTTCGATGCGCGGCAGGGTTGCGTTTTCTTCGGCATGAACATTGCCCGGATAAAACAGCACCAGATTTTGACCGACAATTTCCGGCACGATGCCGCCCGCCGAATAGGGAAGATACCCGTTACAGGCGGCTGTATTGTGCGCACAGTTCGGTTGGGAGCATAGTAAAATCTGCTGCATGGTGTCGTAATCGCAATACATCAGCGAGGTGGAATCGTCACTTCGGACTGCTGCGCTCACAAAATAAAAGCCCTTTGCGCCTGCGGCACCGTAAGACCAGCCATCATTACTTTGCAAAAGTGTCAGCGGTTTGGAGACAATGTCCGATGCAGCTTGCGATTCTGCTCCGCCTTGTTCAGAGGTTACAGTGACGTTCTTGGCACTGTCATGCGATGAACAGGAAACCAAGACCATCATTCCAAAGAGCGCTGCCACATATAAAAATTTGTTTTTATTCATAACAACTTCCCTCAAAGTATTCTAAAATGGACAGACACAAACTATGTCTGCCCATTTTGTATCGGGTTTGTTTCGGGACGGATATTCAAAACGCCTGTGCACCGGCATTTCGATGGGATCTTGCGGGATGCACCGCATCCTCTTGGCTCACCCACATTCTATCACGCTCCGGCAAAGATTTCCAATAAACTGGCGAAATTGCAAAATTTCGTGCACAACTGCAAAAAAAGACCGGGTGCGTGAAAGCGTCCGGCCTTTTCCGTATCGTCAGAGCATTATTTCAAAAACTGTGCGACCCGCTTAAACACCAGTTCCTGCCGTTCCGGCGTCGGGGTGCTTTTGGGGTTGCCCCGGCGGCCTTTGTTCTGTTGGCGCAGCGCACGGGTAAGCTCGGTCATCAAATTGATCTGCTCGTCGGTCAGACCGTCAACCGAAACGACCGCGGCTTTCTCGCCACAGACAAGATAATCGATTGAAACCCCGAAGCAATCCGCCATGCAGGCGGCGGTCTGCAAATTGGGATAGATGCGCCCGTTCTCGTATTTGGCGATGGATGCTTCGCCCGGCTTTTGGCCTGCATCGGTGATTTTTTTCGCCAGCGTCGCCTGAGAGTACCCTTTTTCTATGCGCAGACGTTTAAGCCTGCCTGCAAAATCCATCATCATCTGCGTCAACCTCCTACTTCTTATGGTGTATCGGTTGACAGGGGACAAATATTCAGATACTATGATTTATAACATCGCATTTGTCTATAACGGGGCAATTTGGCTTGACAACGAAAGGGGGCGCGTTATTTTGGATACAATTTCAAACGCTAAAAATCCAACGATGGAAGCCGGTGACGGTATGCTGCACATCCTGCTGTGTGACGATGACGCGATATTTACCGAAGCACTGAAACGACTGATCGAAGCACAGCCGGAGTTCAACCGCCGTTATATGCAGATCGAATGCGTCCATGACCCCAACGCACTGAAAAAGGCAGCCGTGCAAAAGGCTGACATGATCTTTCTGGACATTGATATGGGCGATGTGAACGGCATTGCGCTGGCGCGGCAGATACGCACGATCCGCAAGGATGCGGTTTTGATCTTTGTGACAAACTACGGCGAATATGCCGCCGAGGGGTACGAGGTAAGTGCGTTTCGCTTCTTGCCCAAGCTTCAGCTGGCCGAAAAATTGCCAGACTATTTTCGGCAGGCACTGGCAGCCTGCCGCAGCCGTACCCGCACGCTGAATGTTCTGTGCGACGGCGAGGGTACGAACATCGTGCTCGACGAGTTGGTCTACGTCGGAACCGAGGAACGGATGCTGATCTTTCATCGTGCGGAACCGGCAGCGCCGCTGAAAAGCCGCATGAGCCTGCGCACGCTGGAAGAAAAACTGGCGGAGGAGGGATTTTTGCGCATCCACAACAGCTTCTTGGTCAATATGAGCTATATTGCTGCCCTGCAAACAAGCGGCGTTACGTTGACTACCGGTCAGGTGCTTCCCGTCAGCCTGCACGGGTATAAAGCAATCAAAATGAAATACATGGCATGGAGAGGGCGCGGCTGATGGGGTATGTATTGAGTATTTTGATGAACGCCCTGCGAACTTGGCTACTCACAAAACTGTGGGACAGCTTTTTTACAAGACGTTTTAACGGGAAACAATTCTGGGCATATTGGCTGTTATGGACTGCCATTATCACAGTCGTTCTAAATGTGTTGCCAAACGATTATGACTATAGCAATATTATCCGCTTCTTGATTGAAATTGCGCACGAGTATGCTATGAACTTGATGTTATATCGAAGCAGATGGGACCGTCGCTTGTTTGTTGTATTAACGGGCTATGCCTGCTTTTTTTCTATTTCAGTACTGCCCGAAAAGGCATGGCTGCTTTATTCGGGTATGACGCGGACGGAGTATGTATATAATAAACCGTTGTACACCGCGTTTATCTTTTTGCGGGGGCTGTGCCTTGTGGCGTTTGTTATACTGGTTCGGCATTTCCACACACCGCCGCAGGAAAACGGAAAGCCGCGCGCATGGATACCGGCATCAACACTGTTCCCACTGTGTACATTGTTTGTGCTTTACCGGGTGTTCAACGCAGAAGGTGCCGCAGGCGAAAATGACGCATGGACGTTTTGCCTGCTTGTGATGTGCGCGGTCGATATGGTCGCGCTGTTTCTGCTGGATCAGTTGGAATCCACTGCCCAGATGCGGGAGGCATTGGCCGTTGCACATCAGCGCGCCGAGGTGCAGAGCGCCAATGTCAAGGCGCTGGGCAATTCCTACAAGGCACAGCGCAAAATGACGCACGAGTTCCGCGGCTATCTGTTTGCACTCTCGGATATGCTGGCAAACGGTGATACGGAGGCGGCGCAGAGTTATCTTGACGAGTTGAAGGTGCGCCAGACCGAGCGCATCCTGCTGGTGAATACACACAACCCGATTATTGACGCGATCCTCAACCAAAAGGGCTATGCGGCCAGGGAACAGGATATTGATCTGCATTTCGAGATCAACGATCTTTCCGAAGTGGCGATTCCCTCGGTCGACTTGACGGTCGTGATGAGTAATTTGTTGGACAACGCCATCGAAGCCTGTGAAAAGCTGGAAAAGCAGCAACGCCGCATGACTGTGAAAGCAATCTATAACAAAAGCGATAACCCGCCGACGCTGTTTTTCTCGGTCAAAAATGCCAGCAAGCCGGTCAAAATTTTCGGCGACCATATCCCCACCACCAAGCCGGAGCCGGAATTGCACGGCTTTGGTCTGCCAAATGTGATGGATATCCTGCACAAATATGATGTTTTTTATTTGATGGATTATAAAGACGGCTCTTTCTTATTCTGCCTTGAATGGGCGGATGCCGCCAACGAAAAAGCCGTTGCTGCTGCACAAAAATAGGCAAAACTTGCAGTTGCGCACGGAATTTTGCAGTTTCGCCGTTTTTCTGGACTTTGCGGACAAATCGGTTTATCGTATTCAGCAAGGGGGCGCACAGCATGGAACACCTTGCCGAAACGATGACCGATTTTTTGCTTCGGCATAAGTATATCACCGAGGAACAGGCCGAGTGGTGCCACTATATCTACATTGAGTGCGGCGACTGCCAGCGCGCCGTGAGCCGCAGCTGCAAGAATCTTCTCTGCGTCTTTGATACGACCGGTGCGCCGGTAATCGTGCCGGTGCATGATGTGGAGTACCTGTTCAGCACCACCGTGGACAAGTCCGAGTGCCGTGCCATCCTCACGAAAGCCAACTTCTGTGAACTATACAAAGGCTGGATCGACGAGCATATCCGCGACCCCCACGCCTGCCCGTTGAATGATCTGTACGTCAACTGGGAGATTCCAGACCCTAGTGCAGCGAGGATCTTTCTGAATCGGTAAATAGGCACTAAATAACAGCAATCCCCAAGGTGCTGCCTTGGGGATTGCTACTTATTATACTCACTATATGTGTCAGCCTCTAAAATCAGCCAAAGCACTGGCTATTAAATCTATTGGCGGCGAGGATATAGACGGCTCCTTTTTCTGCAAATCTGGGGTATGCCCACAGTTCTGCTTTTCTAAGTATTCCTTCACGATTTGCTCAATCAAGGCGCGGTCCGTCTGCTGAAAAGACTTCGTTGCTGCCTTTTCATAGCATAGAATTGCATCGGTAAGGTACTGCGCCTTGCCCCTGTCACGCTGCCGTTCCAAGTATTCTACGGCACGCACATGGTCTGGATTTTCCATATCAAAGCGAACCGTAAAGCGTCCCCGGTCCTTTTTCAGCTTCATGGTTCATCACGCCCCTGTCACTGTGCAGCGGTAAAGATACTCAAAGCCCTTGGCATTGGCATTCACGTCCTCCACAAAGACGGGGTGTGCCACCTTTCCGGATGTTTCGATTTGCCGCCGCAGCAGGCAGGCACCGCCGCCCACAAAAATCACACGCCCCGTGCGCAGGTCAAGCTGGCGCTCGCGCAGTGCGCCCAACATATCGTTGACGAACTCCTGCGCCTGATATTCCACCAGCGCGGCGACTTCTTCCCCGTAACTGCTCCCCTGCCCCTGCAAGAGAATGGCATCCACATCGGTTTCCTCCAACAGAATGTCCAAATCGGAGCTGGCTTTAGAGCGGATGCGGTTATACAGCAAAATCACGCCATTTTCCAGCGAGTCACAGGTAGACAGGTCAGCGCGGCCGTTCTTCAGCAGCAGATAATCCGCTGTGAAGCCGCCCACGTCCAGAATCAGCGCACGCGGCACCGTTGCCAGTTCGCCCAACATCATGGCCGCCGCTGCAAACGCCTGCGGATAGCACTGCACATTGCGGATCAGAATGCTGTACAGCTTGTCACGGTAGGAGAAGTAGATAGGTTCCTTGCGCTTGAAGTAACGCACGAACGCTTTGTTCTGTGCGCCAAAGTGTGCGGGCGGCAGGCCAATGGCAAGGTCAATGGGCATCAGCCCGGAGGTATAAGCGCCCTGTGCTTCGATTTCCTCCGCGATGGCAAACAGCGACAGAATAAAGAACCGCTCATCTGTGGTTTTGTCCTTCTGGTATGGGATGCGCTGTGCGGACAGCGTATAGTAACTGCCGCCGTATTTCAGTATATCCCTGCCGTAAGGTCTGGTTTTACTTTTCTGTACACCGGAAACGATGGCGTTCCCGTGAACGGTTTTGACCTGTTTGTTGCCGTGGTCGATAGCAATAAGCATAACATCAACTCCCTTCGATGCTTATATTTACCTTATACGTTTTGAATACGTCATTTCCCAACAAATTTACGCATTATTTTTTCTTATACGCAATAATACGCATTATTTATTTGTTTGCATTTCCCCGGCGGGTGCGCTATAATGGGCAAAGTAAGTAAAAACACAGGAGTCCACCATGAACAAAACGCTTGAAATCAGTGCTATGCAGTATGATTTTCATACCTTGCTGAAAGTTTCCGATATATGCGGTCTTACCGGAGAAATCGGCTTCCATGACACGGACACAGGCTACCTCGTCAGCTTTCCCGATGACGACGGCAAAGCCGACCAGCGGATGGCCGAGTATAAAAGGCGGCTTGTCGATCTTGAAAACAACATCTGGAATCGGTAATTTGTGACCCGCCGGGGAAAATTCAATATAATTAAAGGAATAGCCCCTTCTGCTGAAATCGCATCAGCGGAAGGGGCTGTTATTATGATTTATCGGTATTTCTAACCTCTTATATGATCTTCTTCATCTTGTCGACATTTTGCGCCAATCTGCCGCATCAAGGACAATGTCGGTAATGAACGTAGCAATATTCAAGAAGAATGCCAGTATAATAGAGGATATCGCAAACTGCCAATATTGGCTTTCCAGAGCGATGGCATTTTGACAGGTGCAGTGAGTTTCCGTCCTAGTAAGCAACAAATTGTACCTGATCATATTTTTTTGTCATTCTGCAAAGTTCAGCGGCGTAAAGTCTGTACTGCCTGCCAGCAGGTCGTCCAGCGCTATGACGCCGTAGACGTCCCAGTTCATCGGCCGGGTGTAGGTCGTGCCGTCCTTGTCCACGTCGTGTACCGTGCCGGTTTTGGTGTCGTAGGCGGCCAGCACGCGGCCCTGCTGAGCGTCCAGGATGCGGATATTCCGCACGTCCTTGCCAGGCACATAGCGCTGCTGTGTCAGCTCTGTCTTGACGCCGTTGCGGCAGAAATACTGGCGGGTCGTGTTGTCGCCCGTGCCGTTGCCGTTTTCATCGCAGCCGCACTCGTCCACCCACACCAGCCAGCCATCGGCAAAGCCGGTCAGGGAGTAGTAGCACTCCCACCCTGCGCGGGTTGTGGGAAAGCCGTCTGCTACGGGGGTAAAGCTATCTGCTGCCGCGTTCAGATAACCGACCTCCCCGCTCTGGTAGTTGCAGTTGGCAAGGCCGCCGCGGCTGCCCTCGGTCAGGATTTGGTAGTCGTTTCGGTAGCTGATCAGGTCGCGCTTTTCCATACCGTCCCCTGTCACAAACACCGTGCCCGCATCGCGCTCATAGCGCTGCTGCGGTGTACAGCTCCCATTGGCCAGATCCACTGTGCAAATCTGCATAGCCTTGGTCAGCGCATCGTTCGACTGTATCATCTTGGCAAAGGTCATCTGTTGACCGCCTACTTCCAACAGCGTGTACATTTCGGGGGCATACTCCCCTGTCCCGTCAGGCAGATCGTCCCATGTGCAGATTTTCTGTGCCTGACCGCCGGTCTTATCCACAGCCCACAGCGTCTGGCGGCGGTTATCATCGGTCAGCACACTGTAATAGAGGTTCGCATCATCCACAGCCACGCCGCGCCCCACAACGGACAAACCTGGCTCCACCTCCGCCAGCAAAATCCGCTCCGTGTGGTCGGAATTGATTCTTTCCCAGCGATAATAGCTGGTTTCATCGTTATAATAAAACGCCAACAGATACACTTCATCCCCGTCGCCGTAGCAGAGCGTCACGTTGCCGTCGCTCCACGCGGGGCAGGCTGCGCTGTCATGGGCGCAGCCGGGCAGATTGCAGACAGGGCGCGCATCGCCAGTCTGCTCGTCGATGGCATAGATCAGCGCACGACCCATCGTGTCGGTATAGTTGATTTCACAGTCGTTGAACGCCTGATAATACACGCCGTCCGCAGCGGCGGTCAGCAGCCGCAGGGTGCCGCTGCCGATGCTTTGCAGCTGCTCGGCGGGGGCTGCTGCGGCTTCCGTGGCCGCAGTCGGTGTCGGCGTGCTGTCCGCTGCGGTCTGTCCGCAGGCTGTCAGGGCCAGCGCCAGCGCGGCAGTGATAGCAAGATATTTCTTCATGAGGTTTCCTCCCCGTATTGCGTGTTCAGTGCTGCAAAGGTCTGCGGCGTCATGCTGGCGGCGGAGAGCGTCACGCTGTACCCGCTGGCGTTCGCCACGGCGTAGACCTGCGCGGTCTCACTGTAGCCGACTGCGCCGAAATCCCGCACGGCTGTGCCCCAGTCCGGGTACTGCCAGTCGGCAAACTCGTCCAGCCCCAGCAGGGCGCAATACTGCGCCACAGCGTCCTCGACCAGCGTATCGCCCTGCCCCAAATCATTCTGGTAGTTAAAATACAGCGGTGCATTGTCACTGGAAAGAATCAGCTGGATATACACATGCTCGGTGTCGGTGCCTGTGTAGATTTCTTCCGGGCGGCGCACCAGCTGCGTCAGGCCGCAGGGCGCGGTGTATAACTCCCAACTGCCGTAGTCCAGACGGCAGACCGAGAGCGCGGCGGCATAGCTGTCATTGCACAGCAGCCCGGCCTCGTGCAGGGCGCGCAGCGTCCGGCGGGCGCGGGCCAGTGCACTGCCGTCCATCGTGCCCGCCGTCCAGCCGCCGTCCCAGACGCTGTTGCTGCCGAGCGGCACCTTCGTCACATGCTCGGCGGCGTAGAGGGTGCAGGCCGTGGCGTTGGCCCGCCCGGCTGCCGAAAAGCGCTCCCCGTCCGTGCGGGTGTGGGGCGCTGCCAGCAGTGCGTGATCCCACACGGCGAACACCGCCAGCGGCAGCGCCAGACTGCACAGCACCACAGCGGTGCACCGCAGGAAGGGGCGCAGCGTATCAGCTTTGCGTGTCATTGTCAGCCTCCCTTTCGCTCGGCAGCACCTCCGGCACGGCGATGGTCACGGTCGTACCGACATGCTCGGTGCTGGTGATTTCCAGCTTTGCTCCGTGGGCATTGGCAATGCGGGCGCAGAGCGCCAGCCCGATGCCGCTGCCGCCTTCGGCCCGGCTGCGGGACTTGTCCACCATGTAAAATGCCTCGGTCACGCGGGGCAGATCGGCGGCGGGTATGCCGCAGCCCGTATCCGTCACGGTGAAAACCGCCTGCCCGGCGCGGCGCTCACACCGCAGGGTGATGGCTGCACCCTCGATGCCCTGACAGGCGCGCTGGGCATTGAGGGTCAGGTTGCGCAGCATATCCACCCACAGGCTGCGGTCTACCTGCACCACGCACCCCGCGCTGATGACACGCGGCACGGGCGCACTGCCCTGCGGCAGGCTGCGCACAGTCTGCAGCAAAAGCCCGGCATCCTGACAGGGCACCAGCTCCAGCGCCCCGGCCTGATCCAGCCCCATCAGCGCCAGCAGACTGCGGCTCAGGTTTTCCAGCCGCTGGGTCTCGTGGTAGATGTAGCCCGCTGCCTCCCGCTGGGTCTCGGTGTCATCGGGCCGGGCGCGCATCAGGTCGGCATAGCCGAGCATCGCGGTCATCGGGGTCTTGACCTCATGCGTAAATGCCGCAATAAAGTCCTGCTGGCTCTGCGTTGTTTTTGATAATTCGTTGATCTTGCCTTCCACCGCTGCGGCCATTGCATCAAAGCTGCGGCTCAGCGCGCCGATTTCATCATCGGTCTTGACCTGAGTACGCTGGGTGTACTCACCATCGGCAATTTTCTCGCTGGCCGTCTGCAGAGCAGTCAGCGGGCGGGTCACACGGCGGCTGAACAGCACAGCTGCCCCGCCGCCCAATACCAGCAGCGCCGCCGATGCCGCCAGCCACGCCCGCAGTTGGGCGTCACGGGTGGCGAACACCGCGCTCACATCGTAGGCGCAGAGCATATCGGCCCGCACGCCGGGCAGGTCCAGCGGCTGGGTCAGCAGCAGATACCACCGCCCGGCCGCCCGGGTCAGCTGCCATGCGTTTTCGCCGTTCGTCAGGGCCTGCTTCAGTGCGGTGCGCGGCAGAGCCGCAGGCAGGCCGGAGTAGAGCGCATACGCACCGTCCAGCCAGAGTGCCATGCTGCTGCCCGCATCGGCGGTCTGCTCGGCATACTGCTGGGCCGCGGACGCCAAAATGTAATTTTCAAACTGCGCACTGTCCGTGGCCTGAAAGATGATGCGTTCAAGCGCGTACTTTTCCTTTTCCTGCTGGGCCTGCAGGGCCGTGCGGGTGCTGGCCAGACTGCCGGAAAAGCTCTGCCCTGTCAGCAGCAGCCCTGCCGCGCCCAGCGCGCAGGACAGCAGCGCAATGCAGCCCAGAGATAGCTTGGTTGCAAATTTCATCACTGTTTCCTCATACCAGATCGCGGCCCTGCAGCGTCACCTGCACCCAATCCTGACTGCCCGCCAGATAGTCCTTAACCGAAATGATTCCGTACTCTCCGCGGCAGGTGGTAAAGCTGTAGGGTGCGCCGTCCGTGCCGATGTCATTTGTTGTGTAGTAGATCTCGCCGTATTTCACAAGCAGCATCGTGTCGCTGGCCGCCACAATAAACGGGCTGCGCTCCACCGCCTGATCCTTGAGCCATGTGGTCGGCAGCGGGGTGTAGACGCCGGTCTCAGGGTTCAGCAGTCCCTCGCTGTCATCGCGCACCGTCACGGGGATCCAGCCGTCCAGCCTTGCGCCTTCCACGACACCGTATAATACTCCCTGCAGGTCAAGCTGTCGGGTTTGGGCTGTGCCCGCAGTCAGGTCGAATTTTGTCACCAGCCCCGATTCGTTCAGCACATAGGCCGCACCGTTGTGGACAAGCTGGACATTGCCCGCATCGCCGCTCCATGTCATGTCAGTGTCGGTCATGCTGCCCGCAGTATCCAGCAGACAGAGGTTTTTCGTCTGCTCGTTCTGGGCCTGCTCATCGGCGGCCAGCCATGCGCGCAGTTCCTCATCCGTGGCGGCCTCTCCAGCCGGGTTCAAGGGCTGCTGCTGATAGCCTGCGCTGTGCTGCAAAACAATTTTGTCCTGCCAGCAACCTACGGCGACATAATCCTCGCCGTCCGGTATGCTGTGGGTAAAGAAGCACGCCGCACCGCCCTCATCCAGACGCAGAACGGTAAATTCGCCGTAGCTGCGCACAAATGTATACAGTGCTGTGCCATCCGTGTACCAGACATAGGCATTGGTCAAATCAGGCAGGGCGTCGCCCTCGGCCACGCGGTGGCGGTCACTGCCGTCAAGATTGCTCACATCCAGATACGCGCCGTCACTCTCATTGTAGCGGCCATCCACAAGCCAGTAAAGCCGGTCACCCACGGGCAGCAGCATGGCTTTCGGCACGCAGCCGTTCCGGATGGCCGTCATGTAGGCCGGGCAGCTTTCATCCGTATGGCTGCAGCCGAGCTTTTTGCAGAGAATACGCTGCTCGCCCGTGGAAAAATCAATCGTTGTTGCATAGTATTGTCCGGCATCGTCAATGTTCATCGCGCTGTAGACGGCATCTTGGCCCACCGCCGCGCCCCAGGTCGTGTAAATGGGTGTAAGTGTGTCCTGCACGGCGGGTGTTTCTGTGGTGGGCTCTGCAGTCTGCGCGGGCGCGGCGGCTGTCTCGGTGGTCGTGCCTGCAGGCATATCCTGCGGCGCGGCCGTGCAGGCCGTCAGCGCCAGCGCCAGCAGACAGGCGGTCAGCCTTGCGGTGTGTTTCATCGTAGTTATCCCCCTTTGTTTGTTGTACCCCCAGCATAGTGCAGGATTGTTTCCGGTTGGTTACAGCTTCGTCACGGGCGGGTTACATTTTATTCCTTTTCCAGCATATACCCGATCTGCCGTACACTGTGCAGGCGGTCGCCAAGGCTCAGCTTGCGGCGCAGGCGGGCAATGTGGGTGTCAAGCGTGCGGGTGTCACAGCCCGTGCCGTCATCGCCCCAGACGGTTTCGTACAGGTAATCCCGGTACAGCGCCCGGCCCCGGTTGCGCAAAAATAACAGAAGTAAGTCATATTCCTTGCGGGTCAGGTGCATTTCCTCCTCACCGCGCAGCACACGGCAGGCCGCAGCGTCCACCGTATACTCCCACATCGTATAGACGGCGGTGCTGCGCCCGGCGCGCCGCAGCACGCTTTCCACCCGGGCCACAAGCTCGGTGGGGGCAAACGGCTTGACGATGTAATCATCCGCGCCGCTGTTCAGCCCGCGAACCCGCTCAGCCACAGCGTCCTTCGCCGTGATGAAGATGCAGGGCGTGCCCGTGGGCCGCAGGTACGCCAACAGATCGTACCCGTCCAGATGGGGCATCATCACATCGAGCAGCACCAGATCATAGCGGTTCTTTTCCAGCAGATTTGCCGCTGCGCGGCTGTCGGTCACGGCCTGACAGCGGTAGCCCGCCTCCGTCAGGATGCGCCGTACCAGCATGGCAATAGCGGCTTCGTCGTCCACAATCAGAATCGGCTTCATTCAACAATCCCCCTCTATAATCCCTATTGTACAACAGAATGTTACATTTCGGTGAACTTTTAGCCAAAATTTACAAACCCAGTTTGCAAGCCACTTTGCCACGTCACACGTGAGCATAAAGTAATAGCCCCTTCTGCTGAAATCACATCAGCGGAAGAGGCTGTCCTTTTAACCTATGTGGTTTTCTTCATTTTTCCAACATTTTACGCCGATCTGCCACATCAATGACAAGCCCGGTAATAAAAGCGGCAATATCCAAGAAGAACGCCAATACAAGAGAAAATGCTGCCAGCTGCCAATATGGGCTTCCCAGATAAATCAGTGCCTGATCAACAGGGTTATGCGCTGAAATGTAGAGGCGCTGTGCATCGTCCAACTTATCAAGGGCATCTGCACGGTCATACTCCTGCCCGCTGTCACTGACAGGCAGACCACTGATTGTTGCCTTCAGACGCTCAATTTTCTCTGTCCATAGGGGCTCCCAGTTTTCCGTATCTTGTGCAGTGTCTGTCGTCATGCTGTTGATCTGGTTTTGCAGCGCGTCACCTGATGATTTCAGGACTGCGTAATCCTGCACCTTGCGGATGAAACTGTCCATATCATTCAATAATGTCTGAAAATCCGCATCCGATCCACTGTCCTGTGCGGCTTGCAGCTGCTCAAACACGGTGCGTGCCTGCTGTTCAATAGCTTCCGTATCCACATCCGTCTGGAGCAGCGCACTTTGGATACTACGCAGCGCCTGACCTGTCTGCACGGAGGCTGCATTTCCGGCAATTCCCAGCACACCTGCGTATCGTTGCAGGATTCCCTGCGCCTGCTGATAATCCTGTAAGTCCTGTTGTTGCTGATTTAGCGTATCCTGCAAGTTACTCAATCGGGATGCCGCACTGTTATAGGCACTCTGCAAAGCGTTAGTATTACTTCCATACGGCGCATTTCGCAACGCACTGGCTGCGCTGGTTTGCGCATCTGCTGCTGCCGTCAAGGCGTCCTGCGTCTGGCTTATCTGCTGCGTCAGCTGTTCGATGCGCGTTTCCACCTGTTCGGTAAGCTGTGTCAGTGCTGCGGCAGCCTGTTCGCGCACGCCGGAGGATGTTCCCTCCTGCGTGGCGGTCTGCATCACTTGGATTGCCGAAGCAATTTCATTTTTTGCCGCAAAGTCCGCATTATCGGCGTAGCTTGCCTTGTCCGCTGTCAGATCTAAGCCGGAAGGATTCTGTGTTGTTTCGGTATCGGCGGTCTTGCTGGCAGTGTACAGAGCCGCCACCTCGTCGCCCAGTGTTTCCCGCAGTGCATCACTGCTGATTTGTACAAATTCATCCGCTTTGTATAGTTCGTTTCGGTACACGGACTGAACCAACAGGCGGCTTTCGGTCTGCCAGCTTTTTTCATAGACCGTGCCAACGATAAAAACATAGCTGAACCACGAGGAGCAGAACAAGACAACGCCGCTGAGCGCCAGCACGCAGATTTTGCCGCGCAGACTATGTATCCAGCGCCAGAAGGTCGGCAGGTAAAAGTTCAGTCCCAGCAGGATGCTTTGTATGGCAAACGAGGCAAGATTAGCCTGCCACGCCTGTGAAAACACATAGTCCCGCATGCCCTGTGCGGTACTCCACCAGGAAACGATTGCCAACAATACTGTGGCAAGGCGCAGCAGTGTCAAAATCATTCCCTGCGAGTTTGTGGCTTTTGGTTTTAGCTGTCCCCCTACTTTTTGTAGGCGATTCCAAACATTGGTTTCGCTTGCTCCTGTCTCTTGCTCAACCGTTGGCTGCAACACTGCCTGTATCAACAGCGAAATTCCTTGAACAACTGCTACCAGTACCCACATACCGCAGAGACTGTTCATAAAGATTCCCGTATCGCTCAAAGGGGTGGGAATTCCCGCTACGCAGGTATTGAACACAAATGCCATCAGTGTAATAAAACCTGCCGCGGCGATCGCCACGGATTTTTCTGTGCTTTTTTCCCCACGCAAAAGCCCCACATAGCTGAAGAAATTCAGTACCAACAGCAAAATGTTCACGGTGACCACGCCGGATGGATTGGAAGAAGCCATCTGCTGGCACAGCAAAACCACCGCCGCAGTCAATGGAGGCAAAAGAAAAGATTGTCGTTTCCAGAAGCCGCCTTTATCCGATTTGTTCTCCATCATTATGTCCCCTCGCGCTCTGATTATTTCCTGTACACTTTATATAATTAGCATACCATAGCTTTCTGCATTTGCACAACGGGTCGCCATAAATTTTACATCTGCTTTGCATGATTGGCGAAACATTGCACTTAACTCTGCTCAATATCGCTTTTTAATTTTCACAAGTTTAGCGCACACATGGGTAAATGCGATATTGTTAGTTGAAAGATATTTCACAACGTGATAAAATTGAAATCAAGCTATAATGGAAAAAAAAGATATACCATTTATCCGCTAATGGCATATAGAAATATTCAAGAAGTCATCAAAACATTATATCTATAATAGGAAGCCGTCTTTACAAAAAATTGTTTATGAGGTTTTAAATGATGGAAATGATGAGTTGGAGTGCTACTATTAGCCCCTGTGCCAAAGGATCAAAGTTATTCGAATCATTTGATATGGATTGTTACAATGAAAAGTGTGCAGAATACGATGCTTTACCGCAGACCGAAAAGGGGAAATACAAATCGCGTGATGCCTATGTTGTCATTCAAGGTGGTCCAAATTTAACAGCACTAAACAAGGCTTATTTAAAGCTCAATAACGAAATTGATTCTCGCTTGAAGGACTCAAGTATTCCCGAACGATTATCAATTGATCTTCTTATACAACAAAATGCTGTTCTCGATTTGCTTTCATCTTTAGAAAACGAAAACTATATTAAAGACATCTACAAAGAGAAGAAACATCGGGTCCGTAATGGTCTGAATACTGCCGATGCAATCGAGTTGATGGATTGCATCCGTCAAGGGCGAAGCCTCTTAGACGCGGCCATACAAGCGGATATGATTGCTAAACCGCTGATTGACTTTTATGCTGCTTGTGCATATGCATACGCAATAATCGTAGTGCATTCTCCCTTGCATAAGTCGATTGACAGTCTTAAAGGTTCTCATGGGCATACATATAACCATGCAACCGGTTGCATCGAATTTGGTGGAGATCTCCCCAGCGGGACCTTTTTAGATTTATTGTGTGCCTTGCAAATAAGTCAAATATGTGATTATCATTCTAATATTAGCTTGAAATATTCTTTAATGCCGTCTATCGAATTGGTTCAAGATAGTAGCATTAAATTGTCGTTAGTAACATTGCTGTCTATGGTGCCAGAATTAAATGAATATTACACAAAAGTTGATACACAGAATCACTTGGTTCATAAACTGAGTATTGACACAGAAATTGTTAATTCAAGCATAACATATAATTTCTACATTGGGAATGGTATTGATAGACCCTCAAAGGAAAAGCTGAAGGCGGCTTTCAATGTAGATGATGCAGCTATTCGTGATAATCAAGGTGCCTATAAAGTAACTGTTTCATCGAGTATAATTTCGCGTATTACACCATGTATTTACCATGACCTTCGAGGACAGCTTTGGTATATCGAGTCACCCATAGAAGGTCTGGTACTCCCGGAATTGTGTTTGCATTTTCTGATTATAAGCGCTCTATGTAACATCATGCGCTATTCTCCGCATAATTGGAGTAACATATTAACTAATAAAGTATCACCGCAATATTCGCTATTGATTAGCAAATATCTTCGCTTGTTTGAGATTAAATATCCAATGCTTGTTTCGGAATTAATTACAAATTATGTTCCCGTAATAGCTGAAAAGTAATTTATAGAGGTAATCTTATGTGGTCAAGAAATAAATATAGTGGTCCAGGTGGAGGGCTATATACTGGCCCAGGCGGAGGGCTATATACTGGCCCAGGTGGAGGTGCAAGCTCTGGTCCAGGTGGAGGACTATATACTGGTCCGGGCGGAGGTTTATATACCGGTCCAGGTGGAGGACTATATACTGGTCCAGGCGGGGGATTATACACTGGCCCGGGTGGAGGTTTATATACCGGTCCGGGTGGAGGACTATATACTGGTCCAGGCGGGGGATTATACACTGGCCCGGGTGGGGGACTGTACACAGGATACGATTTAAACCCATATATGTCTAACTGGCCTCCTCGTAACTACCTACTAAAATATCTCGTCACTCATGGATTTGAATACTATGCGAACTATCTGGAAAAGAATGGATATTAGAGAAGTAGTGTTAGTAACAGGTAGAAATAGCCCTACCGCCCTGTAGTTTAAACGTAGAAAGGCTTCCCATCCATTACGCTTTTGCATTGAATTAATAAAAGTCTCATAGTGACTAAATGCCTGACATAAACAAAAGGCCCTCTTTCACAGTTCCGTGAAGGAGGGCCTTTTGTTTACTTACATCTCAGCAATTCTAATGCTTGTGCTAACGGTATTACTTTATGGCATTTTGATTTTTTCGTATCATAGACTGGTTTCTTGCCGTTCGGCATTATAGCTACTGCATTTTCTGTCAGCACCGCGGCACTTAGTTCTGGTATGTAGCGATGAACCTTCCTCTGCCGGTCAATCTTGGCATGCGGCATGATAAGTTCCGCTGTTCCCAGTTTGATTTTTGCCTCTTTCGGCAGCGGCGAAAGCCACTTGTAGGTTTCTCTCTCAAAAGCTGTATCCCACATAGAATACTGGTAGGCTCGCCCGCCGAAAAAGCTGTCCTGCCGTTCCCTATATTCAAAGTGTTCTGTTTGTTGCGTTACCATCTGCGCCACACGGGCGGCATTCAGTTCCATCTCCTCTAAGCAGATGTACTCATGCCTCTGGTGTTCGCAGTAGTAACCGCAGCTGATATTGACCGCAGCTGTTTCCAGATACGGCGCAATGTAGGATATATCACTGCACGAGCCACTAGCTGTCTCAAAGCCGAACGAGGTAACAAATCCCTCAAACTCCGGGTTATCGCAGCGGTAAAACACGGCATCATTGCTGCCCCGGCGGTCAAGTTCTACGATGTAGTTTACCTGTGGCCGTAAAGAGCCGCTTGTGAATTTCTTTGCACCTACGCAGCCAACTTCTTCATCCTCACAGAACAGCACATGACAGCTTGCTGTATGCAGGATCTGCAAAATCATCCAGACACCACAGCGGTCATCACCTCCGATTCCCTGCGGCGACATGGCTACCGCTCTGTCCTCCGAATAGCATATCTGCTCGACAGGCTGACGGTGAACCGTGTCCATGTGGGCTACCAGCAAGACAGGAATCGTTCCCTCGGCATACAGGTAGCCGGGCTTATCGGTAACGGGGTAACCCCTGCTTTTCAGCTCGGCTTTTAACCTCTTTTTCAATTCCATCTGCGGCAGACGCAGAATGGTTTCAAACGTCAATTCTTGCATGGATTCCTCCTTTATGCGGCAAGACCGCTCATCTGGTTCGGGCAGAAGCGATTGGCACCGATGGAAAGGCAGTCACTATGGATTGTGCAGTTTCCGCATACGCCAACAACCTGCTCATAGCAGGCAGGGCAAATTCCGCGCTGCTCGCCGGAACGGGCAATTCCGATACGCGGCATACCGATAAACTCCTCTCCGCAGGCAGTGCAGCGATAACTGCATTCCTTACAGTAAAAGTGGTTATCAATATATCGCCCATATCCATGCACCGTTTTACCACAGCCTTTGCAAACAAACATACTGCCGCATTCTGTACAGCGTATCGAGCGGTGGTTCTTCTGTTCCCCGCCGCAGCAGACGCAGCGAGCCACCGAGCCAATCGTCATTTTGCCATAGTCAGTCTCCCCTTTCAGCAGAGATACTACCGCATACCCATACTCATAGTCGGGATAGTGGTTGCTGTCCGCCGCAGACTCGCAGTAAGGTTCGGTATCTTTTCCACGCTTAAGTGACCACAGGTTCGGCTTGTCAAGGCATGTTGCGATTGCCTGCTGGACGATACTGCGATACAATGTCTTTTGGTCCTCCAAATCTGTAGGATACAATCGGGATTGCAGCAGAACATTATCCTTATAGCAGAAAATCTCTCGCGTGATGCGCGGGGCTGTATGGAAGTCCTGCGTGTGCTCGTCACTGACCGTGAAGAAAATCATGCTGACAGCATCCCCCATATAGGACTGGCAGCCGCCGCGGTAACCGCCGCCTTCTAAGCAATGGCAGGAACTCCAAGTGTTGTCACGGTTGGACATTTCGAGAAAATCACAGGGGTGGATTGACAGCACTGCGGTTTTCTCGATATGCGCCGGGTTCAGGGCATCTGCCAGCCGCGCAAACAGCGCGTTGTATGGCTTGATCGTGCGCGTATAGCGGTTATCCGGTTCGCCAGCTTCTGCTTCTTCCTCGATTTGGTCGAGATGAAATTTCAGGCAGAGCCGATTGATGATACGGCTTGCCTTTTGCCCCGGTGCGCACTTGATACCGCCGTACTGCCGAATCGTGTCCAAGCGGTACTCGTTTGGTATCCGGGCATAGTCTGCGGTTGCCGCGCGCAGGGCTACTTCAAAGTTCTCGTACACCGTATCATCCGTGCAGGCCCTACGGCCCAGTTCCAGTATGGCGGCGCGTGTTTCATCTACGGTAATGCGGTCAATCTCCCGGCGCTCCTCCACGCGGAACACGATTGCCAGTTCCTTCTCGTTCCATAGCGGATGCTTGCGCAGGAGCTGCAAAAGCCCCTGCTTCTGTTCATACCACTGTGTAAGGTTCGCCGCGACTCCTTCCTCCGAAAACGGCTTTTGATACTTGTGCATGACCTCGTAAAATTGCTGTTTGAGTTCATCCATCATTGTGATTTCACCTTTCTTGCATTTCTATTTTTAACGCCGGGCGGCGCCAAACCAAAACAAAAAAGCGAGAACAACTTTTCTTCGCTGCAAACAGCAGTACAAAAAATCATTCTCGCTTTATGCGGGGCTGCCCCCGTCAGATAAAAAATGCCCGCAATGCACAGACCAAACGGTCAGCGGCATTGCAGGCACAAAGTACAAAAATAACAACGTGTGTCAGTGCAAATTGCTTTGCAGGACACATAAATCACTTACATCAGTATGATACCATAATTTGCAGAAAACGTCAATTTACTGCCGGGGATATTTCATGGTATACTACCACAAAAGTGGTGCCACACACTATGGCAGATATTGAATATGACAACGAAGCATTTTTCCAAGAATATGCTAAGATGACCCGCAGCCAACGGGGGCTTGCCGACGCGTGCGAGTGGCACATGCTGCAGCCTCTGTTCCCAGATTTGCAGTGCAAGCGTGTTTTGGATTTAGGCTGCTGCTATGGCTGGCACTGTAAGTATGCTGTGGAGCAGGGCGCGGCACAGGTGTTGGGCATCGGCATCAGCCACAAAATGCTGGATGAATCCCAAAAGCGCAATGCAGATCCGAAAATTGAATACCGCCTTTGCAGCATTGCGGATTACGATTACCCTGCCGCCGCGTGGGATTGCGTAGTTTCCAATCTGGCGCTGCACTACATTGCCGATTTAGACCGTGTGTTTGCCAATGTGCATCGGACGCTGAAATCTGGCGGGACGTTCCTTTTTTATATAGAGCATCCCTCATTCACTGCTGGTGTACATCAAGGCTGGGTTTATGGTACGAACGGTCGGCTGCTGTACTGGCCCATCGACAACTACTTTCTGCCCGGTGAGCGTGTCACTAACTTTTTAGGCTGCGAGATCCGCAAGCAGCACCACACACTAACGCAGATTCTTATGGGCTTACTGCGCATCGGGTTTGTGCTGGAGGCTGTAGAGGAAGCCGAGCCGCCCGCCAACATGATGGACTTGCCCGGTATGAAAGACGAACTGCGCCGCCCAATGCTGCTGGTGAAAGCAACAGAGGAAAAAAATATAAAATATAATTGTCTCCGATTTACATCACATGACGTGAGTGCAAGTCGGAGACAATTTCAGCTTTTTATGTTTTCAAATTGTTAATGCCGTCATTTTTTGAGACTTTCCCTGCTGTGTTTTTTTGAATACATGGTTTCCATTTTATATCTCATGTGGCTTTGCTTCACACGACACGCCATTTCCATGTAGCTTTTTCAAAAGTACTGCTTTCATCTGCGATCCGGTGATTTCATCTTCGTTGCTTGTAGTTTAAAGTTCCATCGCATAGGTACGACCCAGTACATCTCCACTTTTATTGACGGCATATGCTTCTGTGCTCTTACCTGGCTACTGAAAAGCAATCAACGAAGAAACGCCTGTATCAATTAACGCTTTACAGAAATTTTCTTCCGTCCCGCCATTGTTCTCATGCATCAAGTATTTCCACGTTTCATTTCCCCAGCGCAAGTACATCTCCGAGGTAATACTATCACTTACAATCTCATATTTGCCAATCTCTTCTTCGATATTAAGATTGTTTTCTTGTACCGACACGGCTTCGGCATTTGCTCGATATACTTCAATCTTTAGAGTTTTTTTCTCATTGTAATAACTAATACTCATTCGAAGCAAATGATCATATGTTGTTTCATCTGCTTGTTTGTAAATACTATTCAATTCAGCCCCCTCTGGAATTGAAGTAGACACTTGAATTGATGGTGTGGGCTTATAATCTAACGATGCCACTTGAAATTTGTAATCGCCAATCGAATCAGGAAAAGTGATATCCGGGTATTTTTCATGTAGAAGTTGTGCATCTGTTTGTTCAACCGCACCACACACTGTCACAAACTTATCTCCATATGCAAAAGTATAAAATTCATCAATTGCCAGTTCTTTTTCATTGCATATTTGTTTTGCCTCAGCAATAATTGCAGGTAATTCCTTTAATTCGTCCACCGTTACGTGTTCCTGTGACCCATTAGATGTTTTTTCACCTTCAATTTCAACATATTCCTCACCGACACAGTTTGATGTGTTTTCAACAAGCTCCTCATTGGAACATGCTGTCAACAAAGTCAACATGCACAAAAAAGCACAACATATTTTTAGCAATCCCCATTCAAATGTCTTCACCTTAATACACCTCCCCTGTAAGTAGGCATTGCGTTTTTGAACCTGTTATTTCCTGCGATAAAATTCGACAGTACAGATAAAGCCTAAGAGCCTCCTTTCATGGCTTTATAGATTTTAGCATTTCTATTATTTTTTCAGCTTCGTCCACATCATATATTTCTGTTTCACGATAAAATCGATAGCAAGACTGATCTGTTACCCAATAAATTGCCGCTTTAGAGATAATATCTTCTGGCTGAATACTATTTACCGATTCCTTTAATGCAATTGCATTCCGAAGTTCATCTCGGTCAATTTCCGAAAGAAGATTCCCGTCTTCATCTGTAAATTCATGTTCAACCGATGCAAAACTGTACTGTGTTACAACAAAGCTTTTTTGCTCTGTCTTATAGCCTTTACCTATTCCCGTATGAATTTTTCCAGAATAGGTAACACGAATACGACTATATCCTATTTCTGCATTCTCATCAAGCTCCTCTACACTATAATCGCTGCTGGGAACTTGAATCTGCATTTTCTCATAGTTGCTTGAATCAGGGGCATTCCTAACCGTCAGCCAAACACTCCCACGATTCATATTCCAGCTCAGTTCTGGCCATAACGCCACCGCTGCTGTTGCAAATAGAAAAACCGCCGCAACGACTGCCGCTGCCATGTAAACACTTTTATATCTTTTTTTACTAATCTTAAGATTTGGCCCAGTCACTGGTTTTACTTCGATTGCATGAAATGCTTCCAATTCTTCTTTTTGCATATCTTCGCATACCGCAATCAATAACTCATCAAACTTATTCTTCACAGTATAATACCTTCTTTCTCTAACACCGCTTTGAGCATTTTTCTCGTTCTCCATGCTCGCTGTCGCACTGTATTGGGAGAGATGTCAAGTAATGCTGCTATTTGTGTGCTGGTATATCCTTGACCATACTGTAATTGAATAATAGACCGATCTGTCTCGCTTAGATTTCTCAAACTGTTCTTTATTTTTCTACTTACCTCTCTGCTCTCTACAATCTCATGTGGTGATGGTGAAGTGTCCGGTATAGAATTCAATATACTATCTTCAATCGGTTCAGGATTTCCCTTTCGCATGATGTTGTAGGCCGCATGACGGACAGTAATAAGTATAAGATGCTCAAGTTTTTCCTCACTCGACGTATCAAGTTGCTTGGCTTTATGCAATCTAATCCATCCTTCTTGTACCGCATCTTGTGCAAGAGACGAATCATGTAGAATGGCAGTGGTCATTGCACATAGGCGGGCATAGTTTTTTGTGAAAATCTGTTCCACTTTATATTTTTGTTCCATGTTACCGCTCCCATTACTTGACTTTGCAAAGGCCTTTCACTACTATAACACCATAACTTACTAAAGTGTTATGCATTTTCATGATTTTTTCTATAAACATTAAAATCAATACACACCTCTCGTTACTCACTAAATAAAAATCTCCAACTTACGCGGTTGTATCGTGTAGATTGGCGGTTCTCGCATAAAAATAATTACCTTCGACTTGCACTCACGCGATGCAGTGCAACCCGAAGGTGATTTTTCTTTTATATAATTTTACTTTGCCCGGCGCGCTAATTCCATGTGGCTTTTCAAAAGGGCTTCTTTCATCTGTACACCAGTGATTTTGTCTTCACACCATGCGTTTGAAAGCTCTATCGCATAGCTGCGAACCGGTACGCCTTCAATTTTATTGACTGCATCTGCCACATGTACTGCCCGTTTACGTTGTGCTATTTTCTGTGGTTCCATAGGGGGCCTCTCCAATGTGTTCGTTATAGTCGCACCTTTTTTCGTTATCTAATTTACTTTGATGGACTATTCTACGTCATATTTACCATATAATACTTTTTCGTTTGCAAAAATATTGTTTCCGTCCAGATAAAGATACGGCTCTTCCTTCTCTGCAAATCCATTGATAGCTATGAAACCAATTTTCTTGACCGTGAGTTCTTTGATTTCTTCCACTTGCTGAACCTCACGATGAATTTCATCAAGGGGCATCGGCTGGGCATAATATTTTGCTTCGTAAATCTCATATCCGTCTGCAAATTCCAGGGCGACATCAAACTCACCATTCTTTCGATGGGCGGGGTCGTCATAGTAATAGCTGCCAATATTGCGTACCCCCTTCATTTTACCGGAACGAACCTGAAGGCTGAAATAGTCGCGGCAGATACCCTCAAATCGGCGAGAGATAAAATCCGTCAAGGCTGGCGCTATATACTCATCATAGAATGCTTCGCCCCCCAAGACTTGCAGGGCACTGGCGTTCTTATAGATAAAGGTAAAGTAAAACCGCAGCAGATTGTCGTTGATTTCAAAAGTAGACTTTTTATTATCGCCAATCTTGTTGATGGGGCTATTGCGTGCGATGATTTCAAGGTCAATCAGCGATTTTATTTGTTTAGAGAGGTTGCCGGTCTTTTTGACATCCAGCTTATCTTCAATTTCTGTATACCTCTTCTTCCCGTTTCCAATAACCGAGAAGATCCGCTCGGCATTGATTTTGACAGAATAATCCGACAACAGCAGTTGGTTGGCATAGAGATAGACAGCACTCATAGGGTTGAGAATCGTACTGATAATATTTTCCCGAATTGTAGCCCTAGGTTGCAGCGCTTGATTAACAAAAGGTGATCCACCAAAGACGGCATAGTGCGCCGCTTTATCATAGGGGGGCTTGTCGGGATAGAATTTTGCAGCTTCCAGATAGTTCAGCTCATTGAGCTTGATCGTTACGGCAAAACGGCCATACAGGGCATTCTTTTCCTGCAACGTGTCTTTCATCATACCGATGTGGGAGCCGGAGAGGATGAGTTCAATATTGACCAGACGATTGTCAATGATGTTTTGGAAGATGGAATCGACAGTTGCGGAGTCATTCATTGCTTTAAGATAGGGATACTCATCAATAACGGCGACGATTTTCTCCGGAAGGGCGTTCAGATACGCGAACACATCCTGTAAGGTACCAAAATTTAATGGCACAGGTAGGATTTTTGCTCGGACCAATTCCTGCACAAACCCGCTGATGTTGTCTTGCATTGTACCTTTCAGGCACTCAAAGTAAACCGTCCGATAGCTGCTCGATTTCAGTGCTTTCTGAATCAGGGTGGTCTTGCCAACTCGACGTTTGCCATAGACCATCACTGCTTTTCCAATATAGTCTTGCTGTAGGAGCGCCAGCTCTTTCTCACGGCCAATAAACATATCGTGCCTCCAAAATCGTTGAATTGTAATTCATTGAATCTCATTTCAGCATTATTGTAGCATCAACTCTATGCAAAAGCAAGTGCCAAAATGAAAAAGCAGTATTCTTTCTTCCAAACAAAAAGCCTCCACCCTACGCGCAATGCCGCGTAAGGTGGAGGCTGTCTCATATCAGATGGTTGTTTTTCTTGGTGGGTGAGTTTTTCATCTTCAACCCCAGCCAGCTTTCCAATGTCTGCAAGTCGCTGAACAGAATATCATAGACCTCATCACTTACCAACGGCGTATGGGCTTCATACGCCGCGCGGCAGCGGTTCAAGCGTTCTGTTAGTTCCCGCAGCTTGGCTATGAAAGCGGCTTTCTCTTGCCATTCCTCAGTTTTCATTTGCTTTTGGGGGCACAGTGGCCGAAGTTCAGTTCATTGATCACCGACAGGATGGTTTCATCGTCATCCCAATCGGCAGAAAACGCTGTCGGCGCATAGGTGCCATCCAGCATGACCATCACTCTCCCCTGCTCAATGCGCAGGGTCACATCCTTGCGCCGGGCGCAGACGATGGCGAGATTTCCTATTTGCTTCATAAGGTGAGCACTTCCTTTCTAACGCGGTCTGCAAAGCCATAGGCAGCACCTTGCGGCTCCACAGGTCAACAAACTTTTTCACTTCTTTCGTAGGGTCACTGTTGCGTTCGCCACGGATTTGTACAATTTTGCCGTTGCTGACTTCTACCGTTACAAACGGCTTTTCCAGTTCTTCTACACGGCGGACAAATACAATCAGGCATTTTTTCGCTGCCACTCGCTCAATATAGGTGCCGACACAGTGGTGCAAAGCCTGTCCTTCTGTGATGAGGTCATCGGTTTGCTTGGGGCAGACAATTTGCAGTTTCTTTGAAGTAAGATTGGCCTTTTCTGCCAAATTCTCATACACTTCACGAAACGCACGCTTTGTTTGCTCGTCCCTACACTTCTTAATGTATCGGCTCAACTCGTCATGGGCCTCATTGCAGTGTTTTGGGAACAGAACCTGGCTGCTTTTCATGTCATAATTCTGACCTTGACACATTTGCAGGTAGTCGCTGTAGGTCGAGATTGCCTCTTCCATCGGGGAACGATAGAGGAAAGCCCGCTTCAGCTGCATATAATCCGGCAACTGGCTGTCCATATAGCGCATGAATTTTCTTGCTGTCATATAGGCAAACCATTGCGTTGGAATCGTATGCACATGATTTTTGAGCTGCCACTGCAAAAGTTCCTGCCGGCCACGCAAATTAAGCTTTACATATTGCTGGTATGCTTTCAGTGTATCAACGCCAGCATTTAATTCACGCAGCATGGCCAAGTCTTCTTTGTTGACCCGTAAAATGCGGTGCGTGCGTTTTTGTGTGGCATCAATTTCTGCTCCCATACCGTGCCGATACACAATGTCTGAAACGATGCGCTCGAATCCAACTTTAACAAGATGCTCAATAAGTTTTGGATGGCGCCGATATACGCGCAGGTAAGTACTGACCTGCATAGCCTCCTTCGTAGGTTCATAGAACTGCCGGAGTGCGCAATACTGCCACGGCGTTCCCTGCAAGGCTCTTTTCAGCGATGGAAGGTAAATCGCCCCGGTATCATCGGCTTCATAGCTGCTTGTATAGGGAGAAAATCTTGGACGATTTCCTCTACGCCAGTGCGTTGTGCTATCGTAACTGCTGTCATAATAGAACGCTTCTGTGTCGGTGCCTTCTTTCCCAACGACACGGATAAATAACCTTGCGTTCTCATAAATTTCTTTCGCAGGCGTATTCTTTTTTTCCTTATATGCCCAGCGTACCTTGAAGATCCGTATCAGCAATTCTTCATCGCTGATTTTTTGAATAACCTGGCAGGTTTCCCTGTCCTCATGGTAGGCGGCTCTTCTCCCCTGCGCTTTGGCGATTGCCTTTTGTTTGCATTGCGGGCAGACAAAGATTTTTCCGGTTTTCGGCTTTTTTATCACAGAAAACTTCTCGCAATAGGTACAAAAGACCTGCGTTTCCGGCTGGTTTCTGTCATACGAATAAAACAGATAGTGCGGCATGACATTTCGGTCAATCCAACGTGCCAGATTTGACGGCGCAGCTGGGACCTTTTTCATTTTCTCGACTATGCCCATATCACGTTTGCAGCGGCGCTTTTTTGCCTGCTTGTTGCGAATACCATACTGATAGACCTGCAACGCCTCCAATATCGTGATGCCACTTGCACTTTGATGGATAAAGTCCGAAATCGTAACTCCATCCGTCCCTTTATAGAAAACGCAGGATTCCCTAAATTTATAGAAACTTTCATCCACAAGATTTTCCAGCATTGAATCCCGCCACTTGACGTTTCCCTCGGCATCACGCTCAAGCGTGGCAAAGTCATCCTTGCCCTGAAACACGACCCATTTTGGCATGCGGTCATTTGCTTTCAGCCGTTCACATTCATAGAAGTAAACCGCCAGCACCCTATGCCCGCCGAGCAGCTTGACGGCGGCGGTAACAAGGTATTTCACCCGATCCGTGTACAGCACCCCGGCATTCAGGCTGATGTGCAGCGGAACATTGCTCGCATGGCGGCAGGCTCGTTTGTCCAGTTTCATCCTGCCGCCTCCTCTGTGCCGAAGTCGCCGAAAGTAAGCTGTTCTTCGTCCGCAGGTTTCGGGGCGGGCTTGGGCGCTGCCTTTTTGGGCTTTTCCTTTTTGACTTTGGCCGCTTTGGAGACTTTCCCATTGTAGGTCTTGGGAACAAACTTTTCTTCGGGCTCGGCATCCTCTTTGGCATCGGCATCGCGGAAATATTCCCGCGCCCACTGGTAGCAGAGTTCGTCCGGCACATCGCCGCCGAACCCGCCGCCCATAGGCTTCTCATCGTTGTCCTTCATTTCCTGTTCCAGATACTCCCGCGCCTTGCGGTTGATGTAGTGGAAGCAGTTCACCATCTTTTTCTTGGGGTTCATCACAAGGCGGGCGAAGGCGGGGTCAGCTAGACATTCGGTCTGCACGTCCTCCATAACGCAAAGCTTCATATTGCGGCGGGTCAGGCGCTCGGTGTCCTGCGAGACGCGGTTCATGGATGCCTGCATCACGTCGTCATCCGACATGGCCGCAAGGCGGTCCAGCTCCTGCTGTTCCCGCAGTTTCTTCTGCGCCTGTTTTGCCTCCCAGTCAGCCTTGCGCTTGGCCTCGGCAGCATCAAACTCAGCCTTTTTGCGGGCTTCTTCCGCAGCTTCTGCCTGCTGGTCCGGCTTCTGGGGTTCTGCCGGCTCAAATTCTTCGCTGAAAGAATCTACGGTTTCGCTGTCCGAGGATACCTCAAAGGCATCATCCTCAGCATCGCGGTTCATCATATCAATTTCAGATAATATACCCATCGTTGTGTCCTTTCTAAAAAAGGAAGAGAGCTACCCATTGGTAACTCTCTTCCATAACTTTACGCGGCTTTATGCCGTTTTTTCTTTTGTTTCTTCCTGCCGCAAAGCAAGCTGCCAGTCATCTATGCCTTTGTAGGCAGTATTCCAGACAAGGCTTGTGCTTTGCAGCCCGGCTGCATGGGCAATCTGCTGTACCTTTTCGGCAGCTTCTGCCACATACTCATTCTCTGACTTGTCCATGTCGTAGGCTTCCACGACCAGCTTGGTGCCGTTCTGCGCCATGCAGCGCAGCGCGGATTCCAAGCCGTTCAGGCTGTTCACCCCTGCCACAGCGATAAACGAACGTCCCGTCAGGCAGTGGGCAATATCGGCTTTGAGCAGACCTTCGGTCACATACACGGTCTTGGCGAACGGCTCGCCCACAAAATGCAGCGGGCTGCCGGAAGTCACACCATGCGGCTTGCCTACGGAGGACAGCCAGATATACTTGGCTCCGCTTTTGCCCGGTGGGTCATCCCTGCGGCGCAGCGGTGTGTCCAGCCGTATCTGCATACCGCAGATCAGACCGTCCATGCCGACAGCCGGGAGCAGGATGCCCGCCGTGCGGCTGCTGAAGTTGATCGTCCACCGCCCGGCATTGTCCATGTAAAAGCCCGGCACGCCCTGCAAGGTGCAACCTCGCCGCCGCAGACGCTCGGCATAACTGCGGCACAGAAACGCAGGCGGGGTCGATTTGAACCCGAACCTTGCAATTTGTTCCTCAGTCAGCCCGCGCCGCGGTGACAGCAGATGCGCCTTGTGCGTGGGTGTCAGCGGCAGCATGGAGAGCAGCAGCGAGTAGGTCTGGTGTATATCCTGCGGGGCAGCGCGGGCATTTTGCTCCGGCTTTACCCCGATGCAGTCATTCAACCTTGATTGTGGCGTATACCGCCCCAGCGCCTCGCATATTTCACGGTAGGCATCGGCATTGCCGGTACAGTTATAGCGGGCATACAGTGCCAGCATCCCGCCCGCCGCGCCGCATCGGTTGCAACGCCAGACGTTTTTGTCTGTGTTGACGTTGAGCCGCCCGCGCAGATCCCCGCAAAAGGGGCAGTTCAGGTACAGGCTCGATGGCAGGCGGCGGCGGACGGTAAGGCCCAGCAGTTCTACTACATCGGCAATGCCAAACGGAAATGTATCGGAAGATGAGGTCATGCAAAACGGCCTCCTTCCCGGTTATCCCGCCTGTTTCTCCTGCAAACTGTCCCATATGATGGCGGCCGCCGCACGGAGAATGTTGTTCTCTCCCTGATAGCCTTTCACATACCAGCGCAGACTGGCGGCACGGCGATCAGCCACCTGTGCCAGCGTCCAACCCTTGCAGGTGCCGCAGTCCACAATGACGTTCTGCGCCTGTTCGTAGGTCATCTGCTGGCGAATCTCCTCCACCGGGCTGCTTTGGGTATACGCAGCGGCGGGCGGTTCCTGTTCCAGCACAATGACATTCTGCGGCGGTTCTGCCGGGGTCTGCGCGGGCTGCACGGATTCTGGCACAACCGTCTTGGGCTTTTCTACAACTTCTGCTGTGACCTGTTCGGGAACAGGCATATCATCGGCCATGATGGCATCCAGCGGGTCAGCCTTGACAGGCTCCTGCGGGGATGCATCCACGGCTTCGGGCTGCTTCTGCACAGGTTTTGCAACTTCTACTTTCGTCTGCGTAGGCTTAGAGGTTTCCGTTTTTACCTGAACAGGTTTTTCAATCTCTACCTTTGCTCCCACTGGCACCTCGCTGCCGTATTCCTCGGATTCGCTGCTCACATCGGCAAACTGGATGCCAAAGCCCGCATTGGAGAGCGCCGTGTCCAGCGCTTCCTCCTGCGCGGCTTCCACATACAGTCCACCGGGCGTTGCGTCCAGCGTGCAGTTGGCAACATAGCTGCTCAACGGCTCGGCATCCTCGCGGTCACGGTAGACCTTGGCTTCAAAAATCGCCATTTTCTCGGTGATGCGCAGGGCGTTGAGGTTCAGCCGCCCCGTGGGGCAAGCCAGCCGGAACCACAGCTTTTTGTACCGCAAGTCAAGGCGCATCACATCCTCCCTGGTCTTGCGGGAAGTTGTGCGGCGCAGAAATTTCAGCGGGTCAAAGCCGGGTACATGGTTTAAGGATGCCACAGCGGCGTTGGTAGTGTACAGCATAGGTTCTTGATTCCCTTTCATGGGTGATTTCTCCCTTCAATTTTGTATTCAGCCGGCCTGTTGCAGTTCCGGCAGTGCGTTTCGTTCGGTGTGGTATGCCTTGCAGTACAGGCGGATGCGCTCGCCCAGCATGGTATTGCGCTTGCTGATGTCAGCGCGATGAACCGCCATAAACAGGATCGGCTTATGCCCCACAAGGATAACCTTTTTCTTGGCGCGGGTCATGGCTGTGTACAATAAATTACGATACAGCATAATTGTGTGTGCCTTGACGATGGGGATAATGACCGCCTCGAACTCTGAGCCCATGGCTTTATGGATCGTAGTAGCATAAGCAAGGTCAACGTGCGCCAGTTGTTCCGGCGTGTAGTTCATCTTGCGGTCGCCGCCAAAATCCATCTGCACGAGCCGTTCGCCCTTGCTGCCTGTGGTGATGCCGGTGATAAAGCCGAGGTCACCGTTTGACACTTTCTCGGTGTTCTTTGTCTGCATGACGCGGTCATGGACACGAAAAGTGCGGCTGCCGATTTTCACCTCTTCCTCGGCCGAACGGAACGGGTTGACCCGTTCCCGAATGGCACGATTGAGCTGTTCGGACGCCGCCTCGCCTTTCTCGCGGAACGGCGAAAGTATCTGCACATTCTCGATGCCGCGCTCGGCGGCTTCTTTGCAGTAAATATCTTGGATGCGCCGTGCCGTCTCGATTTGCGTCGGGCTGTCCACAAACACAAAGTCGTTTCCGTAGTACAGCTTAGTGCTGCCCTCGTTGATGAACTTCGCGTTATAGGCAATCAAGCCGTCCTTCGACTGGCGGAAAATCCAATCCAGCACTGTGACAGGCACCATTCCGCTGTGGATCAGTTCATAGAACACATTGCCGGCGCCCACGCTGGGCAGCTGGTTCGGATCGCCCACAAGAACGACCCGCGTATGCTGACCGATGCGCTTGAAAAACTGCTGTGCCAGCCACATATCCACCATAGAAAACTCGTCCACGATGACAAGGTCGGCATCCACAAAGCGAACGCGCTCGCCATCTCCGATTTCTTCCCCGGTGCCGAGGCCCAGTGCACTGTGCAGCGTGCGGGCTTCGTCCACGCCGGTGCTCTCCGCCATGCGGCGGCTGGCACGGCCTGTGGGGGCCATGAGGGCGAACTTTCCTTTCGGGTGCAGGTTCTTGAATACCTCGATGATGGCCTTTAACACGGTGGTCTTGCCGGTGCCGGGTGAGCCGGTGATAATCGTCAGCCCATGCTGAAATGCCGTGCGCACCGCTTGCTCCTGTTTTTGGGAAAGCGTAATGCCCAGGCTTTCGCGCACCGATTCCAGCGCAGATTCAATGTTCTCTGCCACGCTGATATTGGCAAGCCGCTCGGCAATCATGCGGGCGGTGTCATCCTCCTGCCCAAACACGCGCGGACTGTACAGGTACTGCTTGTAGGCGACTACTGCGCCGTGCAGGATCATCTGCTGCAGGGTTTCCTGCACTTCCTCGGCGCGGACGCGCTGTTCCGGGATGGGAATAGGCGCGTTGAGCAGAAGTAATGTTTCTTTCGTCAGGTTCTCAGCAGGCAGAAACAGATGCCCCGATTTGCTGCGGGCATCCTCCAGTGTGTACAGCACCGCGCCTTTGATGCGCTCGGCGCTGTGCAGACGGTTGTCCGTCTTGCGGACGATACCATCCACACGCTTGAAGCCGAAGCCGGAAATCTGGCACAGGTCATACGGACATTTTTTGAGGATGTCCACACACGCCGGACCAAAGTTCTGATAAATTTTCAGCGCCGTGGCGGGCGTAATTTTGAACGGCCCCAAAAGGCTCATAAGGTTGCGCAGGACGCGGCTCTCGGCGTAGGATTCCTCAATGTCCTTGAGTTTGCCCTCGGTTATGCCGCGGATTTGCAGCAGCTTCTCAGGCTCGTTGTCAAGGATATTCAAGGTGTCCGGTCCGAACGTGGCGACAATGTCCTCTGCTGTCTTGGGACCGATGCCCTTGATAAGCCCGGAACCCAAGTATGCCAGCAGACCGTCCGCTGTCTGCGGAACGATTTCCTGCCACTGCTCGACTTGCAGCTGGTACCCGTACTTGCTCTCCACCCACTCGCCATCCAGTTCCAGCTCCACCGCCTTGGTGCGGGGCAGTTCGTACCCCACTGCCGTAAAGCGCAGCATACGGTCGCCGTAGTAGCGGCCGCTGCAAGCCTGCGGCGGGATGCGCGGGTCACTGGTCTTGACAACGATGATGGAGAATTTGTTTGCTTCATTGTAAAAAATCGTGGATTCGTAGGTAACACGGCAGCCGGTGATGCCGCTGTGTTCCTGTTCACTGTCGTGCATAGGCACGCTCCCTTCTTTGTCAGGCGGCTTCGTCTGCCGCTTTTGCCTTGATGCTGAACCGCCGTGATTCCGACACTGTGACGTATTCATCGTAAATATCCGGGTGCAGCAACTTCAGCTTTTGGAGATTGTCTTTCGTGATGCCTGTCCGGCTGACGGGGTTGTAGCTGATGGTGTACTGTGTACCGCCGTACTCCCCCATCGCCATGCAGCTGCCGCCCAGTTTGGCAACCATTTGGCCTTTCAGACGCTGCATTTCTGTGTCCAGCGTTTTGACCCGCGTTTCTACCTGCTGTTTTTGCTCCTGTAGGCGGAGGTATCGCAGCATGGTGGCGGACAGGTCATTGTCGAGCTGAATGGCCGGGATGGTTTTGTCGGCAGCACCCAGACGGCGGCGCAGACTTTCTAGGATCAGGCTGCCGTCCTCGGTGTAGGGCGGCGGGATGCGGGTCAGGATGTGGTCGTGCCAGAACTCGCGTTCCAGATAAATCATCTCCTGCTCATATTCCCGGTCACGGTACAGGTGGCGAATGATGACTTCGTTCTCGTTGTTGCCGTAGAGGCAGCAATAGAAGATTTCGTCGATGTCCATAACGGCCATGTAGTGTCTCCCCTGTGTTTCATAGTAGACGGGAACACATTCCTCGTCGTCCTTCCACCAGTGGTCTTTTGCGTTGTAGTTGGTCGTTTTTATCTCCAGCAGCGCAATTTTTCCGTTTGGCAGGCGGACGAAGTAGTCCACATCTGCTAGCATAAAGGGATACTGCGGGTGCTGGAACATCTTCTTGATCTGGAAAACCTCCAACCCGGTTTTCTTGGCGAAAATCCGGGCGACCAGCGGTTCCAGCAGATGCCCCATTTCCAGCGCTACCCAGTTGCCTGCATCATCGGCAGCCGAAGCAATGTTCAGCTTGTCGTCGTACAGGTCGCGGGCAGTGCGAAACGGAGAAATGCCGAGGATCGTGGCGACATCGCTGCCGCCTATCCCCCGCCTGCGGTATGCCAGCCATTCCTGCTCGGTGAGGTTTTCGGTGCTGACCAGCACCTTGGGTTCCTGCCGTATGTGTTCCGGCATCTTCAGCCCCTCCTCTCGCGCTGGCGATAGGGGCGCTTGGGCCGGGTGCGCACATGGTACAGCCGATACTGCAAATTGCGCGGGATGGGTCTTGCCTTGCGCGGGCGCGTGATGCGCCGTGCGATTGCCTTGGGTCTTGCCTGTTCGTTCATTTGGTGTTCCACCTTTCCTATATAAAATGTATTTTTCAAAGCCTATCGGCTCTGAAACAAAATAAAAAGCGAGAACAATCGCAGGCAATGCCTGATGTTCACGGCAAACCGTGAACCACGATCATTCTCGCTATGGTTTGGTGCTTCCACCCCGTATAAAAAGAAAAGTGCCGGCAGCGTCCGCCCTAAACGGGCAGAACAAGGCTGCTGGCACAAATTACAAACTTAAACAACGTGTGCACAAGGCACAAAAATCATTTACAGGTGGAGTATAGCACAAGAATGTCCGCCCTGTCAAGATGGTGAGATTTTGCATGATAAAAGCATAGTGTCCGCATCACATTCGCGCGGTCTTTGTATATACCATCGTTGTTTTTTGATATACACTTATTCACAAAGAATATATTTCCTTATAAAAGTATAATAAAATGGAGGTAACGCCTATGAAAGAAGTTCCCATTTGGGAGAAATCAAATCTTACACTTGAGGAAGCCGCAGCCTATTCTGGCATCGGTATAAACAAGTTGAGGACATTAACCGATAACGAGCATTGTCAATTTGTACTTTGGGTTGGGTCGAAACGACTCATTAAGCGGCGCAAATTGGATGAATATACAGAAAAAATGTTTTCACTTTAAAGCCAAAATGTTGTCAAAACAGCTTGCAGAAAATGATAGGTTTGTGGTATTATAAATACGGAACAGCGCTCTTTTCTGCATTACTATGTGGAAAGGAACAACGCTTATGACAACAACTCGAAATACAAAACGTAAAGACAAGGCGCGTGTCGTTCTTCGTAAAGGCGAATCCCAGCGTAAAGATGGCAAGTACGATTTCCGTTGGACTTCCCCGGATGGCAGGCGGCATTCTATTTATGCCGCAACCTTGGAGGAACTTCGGGAAAAGGAAAACGACATTCAGCGAGATTCGTTGGAAGGCATCAAGGCAGAAGCACGGTATGTTACCCTGAATGATGTGTTCACTCTGTGGGCAAAGGTGAAACGGGGTCTGAAAGATAACACTTTTCAAAACTATCTGTATCTTTATCGGCAGTTCGTGGAGCCGGATTTCGGCAAGTCGAAAGTGTCTGCGCTCAAAAAGTCGGACGTGAAGCAATTTTATAATATACTGGCAGATGAGCGCGGCTTGCAGATTTCTACAATTGACAGTGTACACACGGTTCTGCATCAAGTGCTGGACATGGCAGTGGATGATTGTTATCTGCGGAGCAACCCTTCGGACAATGTTCTACGGGAGTTGAAAAAAGCGCACCAATTTGAAACCACCCACCGCAAAGCGCTTACTGTTCCGGAGCAGAATCTACTATTGTCCTACCTTTCCAAAACACCGAAGTACCAGCACTGGTATCCGATTTTCGCGGTTATGCTGGGAACGGGTTTGCGCGTAGGAGAAGCCACCGGTCTGCGTTGGTGTGATGTTGACTTTGAGGAAAGCACGATTTCCGTCAATCACACGCTCGTCAACTACGACCACCGTGAGAACAACGGAGGCAAGAAAGGTTGCTACTTCAACTGCCACTCGCCTAAAACAAAAGCTGGCATTCGTACCGTTCCGATGATGGACTTCGTGAAGGAAGCCTTTGAAAAGGAACGTGCCTATCAGGAGGAATCCGGGATTCATTGCACGGTAACGGTGGACGGTTACACGGACTTCATCTTCGTCAACCGTTTTGGTGAATGCCAGCATCAGGGAACGCTGAACAAGGCAATTCGACGCATTGTCCGAGACTGCAACGATGAAGAACTGACAAAAAACCCAGACAGTACTATTCTCCTCCCTCGTTTCAGTTGTCACACTCTGCGGCACACATTCACAACTCGGATGTGCGAAGCAGGTGTGAACGTCAAGGTGATTCAAGATGCGCTAGGACATTCGGATATTTCTACAACCTTGAACATCTACGCGGATGTAACCAAGGAACTGCGAAAGTCCGAATTTGAAAACCTTGACCGCCAGTTTGCACAATGGAAAGTACCTGAAGAGTAAAGCAAAGTGTACGCCAAATACGCCATACGCCATTTACGCCATTTCATACGCCAAACGATACAATTCGGATAAAGGCTTATGAAGAGATGTAAATTAAAGGACAAAAGATAATCCTTGCCGCGTATAGTAATATCAAGAAATAAAGACTTACAAGTATTCATCGTTGTAATCCCCACGATGAAGCCTATCGACTGATTTTTGTGTCGTAGCTACGATATAAAATTACGAAAAACAGGCGATTTTGGGGCAAAATGTACCAAATTTATCCCATTTGCCTGAAAATATCTACAAGCGATTTTGCGCGCATCCTGCCGAAAAGCAGGATGCGCTTTTTTGTTGCAGCGTGAATTTTCACCACTGGCGGTACGGTTTTGAGAGCCTATCGCCAGTCTTGACAGACAAAACCGCAGCAATTTCCGAAGGAAAATTCCGGCGAGGGGGACATACTCTCCCCCGCCGTTTATTATAAATTCCCGAAAGAATTTGAAATGAAAGAAGGTATTTCCCATGAGCATCATTATCGGCATCGACCACGGTTACTACGCCATCAAAACAGCGCATTGTTCATTTCCGGCTGGACTTACCAGCTACGGAGAACACG